>Ga0181568_10000017_pt1 | contig 147503 bp, 95 predicted proteins | sample 101ome_20_FD_133758 | JGI IMG/M metagenome (GOLD analysis project Ga0181568, IMG submission 133758) | Coastal salt marsh microbial communities from the Groves Creek Marsh, Skidaway Island, Georgia - 101404AT metaG (megahit assembly) | ecosystem: Environmental > Aquatic > Marine > Intertidal...
CGAATGCGTGTGTGTTCCGGAACGGAGATATCGTCAACACACGTGCTGACTCGGACGTGTGCATACTATATTTTCGCAATGGGTCAGGACTCGTCGCGAGTCCCTCAACACCCACCGCGAGTCCCTCGACGCCGCCGCGCGAGAATCCTCCCCACGCGAGGATTCTCTCTCCCCGAACGACGTTTCGCGACGCGACGCGACGAACGAACGAATCACCGATCGCATCATCATGTACGACACCGTCCCCGAAGAAACGCCGTTGACGCGACGACGCGCGTCCGGACCGTCGTGGACGACGATCGCCGTCGGACTCGCGGGGGTGGTTGGCGTCGCGCTCGTGGCGACGAGCGGCACCGCGATCGCGCCCACGCTCGGTGCCGGATTTCCGGTTCCTCGGTGTCCGAAGGCGGATTGGGTGGACGATTCCAAGTGCGCGCCGAACGCGGCGCTCGGCGCGATCGAGATCGAACATCGAGGCCGCGCGCTTCTCGGCTCCAAAAAGAAATTCCGAAGGTGCGCGAAACTACCCGCGCGTCCAAAGTCGGCGGACTCGAAGAGCTGTCACGGCCACGGAATTTGCCACGAGGCGACGTCCGCGAGCGGTAATAAACCCTTCTGCGACTGCGACGCCGGGTACGGGGGCAAGCACTGCGAGACGAAAATTCTCAGCACGCTCGACTTGAGCGTCAAACTCGCCAGCGTCGAGGAAGAATTGGAAAAGTTAAACGCCCAAATCGCTGACGCGACCTCCGAGGAAGAAAACCAGTGAGTCCACCTCGACCACGATCGTCATCGATAGACGACGACGACCCGCGCGCGAGCGCGAGCGCACGACACGACACGAATAAACGTAAACATCACCCCGCCTGCACCCTTGTTGTTGTACATGCCAATTTTCGAGATATTTACCTATTTTCCCACCGTTCACGACTCGTCCGCGAGTCCCTCCACACCAATGCACCCCTGTCTCACGGCACCCGCGCGCGTCGGCGAAAAGTCGGCACCCTCGACCGTCCGCCACTTCTCGACGCCTCGCTCGACGACCGCGACGTCGCGTCGCGGTCGATCTCCCGTCGACGCGAGAGGGAGAATTTTTTCGCGCCGCGTCCTCGCGCGTCTCGCGACCGAGATCGTCGAGCGTCGAGCGTCGAGCGTCGAGCTCTCTCGCGGTCGCGATCGATGCCCGCGGTGGATGACGACACGAGCGACGCCGAGCGCGACGACGTCGACGCGCGCGCGCGCGACGAGGGCGTCGATGATCGTGCGGGCGCCGCGTGTCTGATGACGATGTCTCGGTCGACGCTCACGGAGACGGAGCGCGCGCGATTGGTGATGAGGAGACGGATCGAGGCGGAGACGGCGCGGGCGCGCGAGGCGTGGGACGCGACGACGCGCGCGGCGAGGCGCGCGAGGGAGGCGGTGGAGGCGCGAGCGCGAGCGCGAGAGCGCGCGGAGGAGAAGGCGCGCGTCGTCGAGGCGGAAGAGCGCGCGCGCGAGAGCGCGGCGAGAGAGGCGGAGGAGAGAGCGCGCGAGAGCGCGGCGCGCTCCGAGGAGAAAGAGGTGGAGACGAACGCGGGCTGGATCGCGATGTGGCACCACGCGCTCGGGTGTGAAACGAACGCGTGCGTCGTTTTGCATTGCGCGCGAGCAAAGGCGGACGCGACGCACATCAGGGCGTGCGAGGACGAGCGGTGCGCGAGGTACGGAGCGGCGGGGAAGTGTCAAAAGTTGCGCGACGCGTGGGAGAGCCATCTGACACACAGATTCGACGAGTGTCTGACGTGTGCGAAGGTGTGCAAGCTCGTGCGAGAGAATAGGGCTATGTTCACGATTTCTCCGGAGAGACGTCGCGCGGCGGCGGCGGCGCCGACGACGACGGCGCCGACGGCGCGCGAGGGAGAGCATGAAAACGCCGCGCCGGCGCCGACGACGGCGCCGACGGGGAGCGAGACGACGGCGCCGGTGGACGAGACGGTGGATGTCGACGCGAACAGATCGGTGATTGCGCGTGCGAACGTGGACGACGAGAACGAGAACGACGACGACGAGGAGGCGATGAGCGATATAACGCGAGGACCGACGCACGAATCGTTGGAAGAAGAAGAGGAAGAGATTCAGTGCACGCAGACGCAAGAGCACGACGACGCATATCTTGAGGAGATTCAGTGCACGCAGACGCACACCGAATCGCACGAACTCGTGCAGTCCTCCGCACAGGATTTGATCATCATAGACGGCTCCGACGACGAACGCGACGAAGACGCGGAGAGAGAGAACGCCGGCGACGACGACGACGACGGTTCCGCGAGGAAAAAACCGAAACTCTCGCATTCAAACTACACAATGGCTCAAGTCACGTCAATGGTCTGTTCGTACGCCGCAGATGAAGGCAAAGACCTGGAAGAAATATTTTCTCACATCCGACAGTGCGCCGCGGAACGCGACCGCAATCGAGTTCAACGCGACCGCCGCCGTCTCGAGATGCGCGCGTCTCGCCTTGGATGACACATTTAAATTATCTATATTTGTAATCACTCTTGTACACGCACACGCGCGACCGTCTCTGTGGACCGCGCGATTCCACGCTCTGCGCGACACCGGTTTTGAGTTTAAAAATTTCCTCGAGCTGTCGCGATCTTCACGCACTTCTCCGCACACGCCGACGCGCCGAGCGACGCGCGCGCCGGAGACAATGTCAGGCGATCAGCGCGCCGAGCTCGCGAGACTCCGCGACGCAGTGGCGCTCAGGATCGGCGATGCGGCAGCCGTGCGTCGCGTCATCGACGACGATTGGCGCGTCGTGCTTCACGCGCGCAAGAGCGGCCCGAAAGCCGGAGAGACGTATCGCGAGTGGTACACGGCGACCGGGGAGAAGATGCGGAGCCTGCGCGAGGTGTGCGAGGTCGTCGAGCGGGCGATGGCGACGCGGAGAGGTGGGAAGACGACGACGAGTAGGAGCGCCAAGACGAAGAGCAAAGGGAAAGCCAAGGGCGCCGCCTCGACGACGGATGGGCGAAAGAGAAAGGCGATCGAGACGACGACGAAAGCGAGCGATGAGGCGCGCGAGTTGGAAAAATTTTGCGCGGACGTCGCGCGGGCGATCGGGCGGGACATACGAGACGATGGGTGGGAGGTGGAGGTGGTGACGCGAAAGGGCGGCAAGTTGCAAGGACAGACGTATAAGGAGTTCATCGCGCCGTGCGGGAATAAACTGCGATCGATGAAGGAGGTGATGACGTATTTGGCATCCTTTGCGGCGCCGGTGGGGAAAAAGGCGCGCCCGAACGAGCGAGGGGCGCGAGAGACAGACGCGCCGAGTCAAGATGAACTCGCGGCGTTGGAGAGAAAAAACGCGGCGGCTCATGCGGCGTTGATCACCAGAGCCGTGCCAGCGGTGCCGGAGCGCACGCAGACTGTGAACGTCACGGGATTAGAGTTAGACGACGATATGGACGAAGATCGGTTGGTGGTTGAATTTACAAACGTCACCGGGTTTGAACCGGTGTACGATTCGGTCGAGGAGCTTCGCGGGATGGTGAACAAGGAGCGAGCTCGAGCGGCGGTGAAAACGATCGACACGTCTCCCACGTTCAAGTTCAATCCAACGACGCGTAATACGCCGCGATTTTCGCTCGTTGAGCTCCCGAACGGTGCGGGTCTTACCAGGGAGGAGGAAGAGAGTAAACGCGCCGATCAACAGGCGTTGATTCAAAAAATGAAGGCGGCGGCGAGTGGGTATAACGATGCCCTCGCGCTTGGCGACGTTTCTAACGCGGATTGGCGAGGAGGTGGACGTGTGCCTAAATTTCTAGGCAATACGTCAGTCCCGGACATCGTCCGTGGAGGCACGCGCGCGGGTGCGGCTCCAAAGATTGCCGGCACCGAGGCTGAAATCAAACTATTGCCGAGCGCCGCGACGCAACTAGTTGAATCGGAAGACAAGCCGCCGATCGATCCTTCGGATACCAAAGAGGTCACCACGTTGAAGGCGGCCATGCACACTGGTGCGGTCCCAGAGGAGACGCGTTGCCGGGACGATGAACGCGCCAAGGTGATCGACCTGATTCAAGGCTGTCTGCGGGATCATAAACCGGGGAGCTTGTATCTCGCTGGTTTGCCTGGTACCGGGAAAACCTTGACGTTGAAGGATGTACAGCGCACGACTGAGAAGTGGGGAATCGCTGGGAAGACGAGGCCTCGAGTTGTTTTCATAAATTGTATGTCCCTGCGAGATCCCAAGTCGATCTTTGGCGTGATTTTAGAGGAGCTCGGCGAAAAAGTCACCGCTTTCGATCGTAAGCCGACGAATGAAGCAATCGAATTCAGCGATGTACCGGAAGTCATCGCGCTTCGTCGAGCCGTGACGGAGCTCAACGGTGGGATGTGTATCATTTTACTCGATGAGATGGATCAACTCGTGACAAGGGCTCAAGACGTATTGTACGAATTATTCGCGCTTCCTGCGCTCAAGGAATCACGATGCGTTCTCGCGGGTGTATCCAACGCCATCAACCTCACGGATCGAGTGTTGCCCAGACTTCGCGCGCGCGGGTGCGAACCTGCGCTCGTGACGTTTTCAGCGTACGATGGTAAACAACTCAAGGTGCTTCTCAAACAGCGTCTCGCGAAACTGCCGTTTCGGGCGTTTGAGGACAGCGCGCTCGAACTTTGCTCGAGAAAGGTCGGCGCGGCGACGGGTGACATGCGAAAGGCGCTCAACGTGTGCGCGACCGCCATCGACATGTACGTTCGAGAAGCGACGCAACCGCCAGAAGATGGCAGCGAGCTGGGACCGGTGGAGAAGGGCGTCGTCAAAATCTCTCACATGGCGCGCGCGCTATCGAAAACATACACATCGCCGATGGTTGATTCCATCCGCGCGCTCCCACAGATGCAACAGATGGTTTTGTGCTCTGCCGTAAAACTTTTGAGCAACTCACCGACGATGGAGACAACCATCGGTGCGCTGCACGATCGATACGTCCTCGTGTGCAAATCGGCAGGCGTGAAGGAACTACCGGCTGGTGAATTTTACAACATGTGCTCGGCGCTCGCCGATCACTGTTTACTCAAGGTGGCGAACGCAAACAACGACCGTCTGCGCAAAGTACGGTTATTAGCGACGAAAGATGACGTCGTCTTCTCCCTGCAGGGCGTCAATTTCTTCAGAAATTTACTACAGTAGGCGTGTGATGTACATCGAGACGAGACTTCAATGCAGACCCCTCACTTTTCGACGCACGACGTCCAAAGTTTCTGACTCGAAAATAAGGATTCAATGTCTCACGTTCGATCAATCCTGCGACCCGTGGCGCGACTCGGCGCGGTGAAACGCGCGCGATTCGGCGTGAAAACCAGTCGTTCCATCATTCGCGCCGAGAGCACCAGCGAGCAGCCTCCCTCGGGAGCCTTTGTTCGCGGTCAAGCGCAGTTTTCAAAGTTTTACCCGCAAGAGGCGCGTGATTTCACGTATTCTCGTCACATCATGCTCGCCATCGACGGCACGCACGCTTCGGAGGACGCAGCGCGCTGGTGCATGCAGAACATTACGCGGTCCGGAGACTTGCTTCATTTGATCCACGTGGCGACGCCCGAGACGCTCAATCTGTTTAGCATCTCCGGTCCTCCCGGCACGGAGCTCGCGATGGACGTTGATTGGGAACGACGCGATCAATTTTGGGGGAGCGTCGTGCGCAGAACGGAAAGGTTGCTCGACTGCACGATGACAAATATCGTTGCAGAAGACGCGAGCGGATTGGATGAGAAATTCGTCCGACCTCCCATCGAGCTCGACGCCATTCTCGATCAAACGTGGGCGCCCGTGGGAGAATTGTTACTCGAAAAAGCGAACGAGTGCGGGGCTGAGATGATCGTCGTCATCAAGCACCACAAAAATTGGATCGAGCGAACGCTCACGGGATCGGTGAGCGATTTCGTCATCGATCAAGCAAAACAAGCTGTGGTGGTCTACCACGCCGAGATGCCGACGTCCGAAGACGTGATTTCTGATGAAGAGAGTAAACAAATGGACGTAGAATCGCGTGAACAACCTCGATGACCGCGTGACGAGGGTAAATCAACAAGATTGAAGACGACGATACGATAAGAGAGACGACGACGATGCGTTCTTTACTCGGTTTACACTCCGTTTACATGGCGATCGTGCTCAGTGCGCGAGAATTTCGCGAACGTACTTGTAAGAATTACTCCAAACCGCTTTACAGAGATCGATCGGAAGGCTTTCTTCTTTATTTTTGATATTCTTATCGGCGCCGCTCTGAAGGAGAAGATTGACGATTTCCACGTGACCGCGCATCGCCGCCCAGTGTAACGCCGTGTTATCGCCACCATCGAGCGCGTTCACGTCCGCGCCCTGTTCGATGAGAAATTTAACCGTGTGATAATGTCCATTGTGCGCGGCTCGATTCAACGCCGTGTCCTTCATCAACCCGCTCTGTTGAATATCCGCGCCCTCGCTCAGCAACAGCTCCGCCACCTTGGTGTGCCCGTTACCGGCCGCGAGAACCAACGGCGGATCACCGCAGTGATCGCACTCGTTGATCGGCGCGCCCTCGTGAATGTGTTCCTTCACCCAATCGTAGTATCCATCGACGCAATCGCGCCAAATGTTTGATTTCTCAGGAATGAATCGTCCCGTCTGCGGTTCGAGCGATCGCGCATTCGTCAGTCGAGGCGTCGTCGAAGCGTCGCGCGTCGCGTCGCGCGCACCACGAGATCGAAGGGCATTTTCGCCGTCTATTCTATCGTCGCGCCGCGTTCGAGCGGAACCACCCGGCGTCGTCGAGTGTCGCGCGCGTCTCGAACATGGCGAGCGAGCGTTTTTCATTTGTAAAACGCTCCTCGGCGTCTCGAAACGATGTAAATGAATGTTTGCAATGTCAGTGCGTTTGGTTGAATATTGGTTGAATATGGCAATGTGAGTGCATGCGCTGGGCGCGACTATCGATGAGACGAGAGAGGATCGATGCGCGAGCGCTCTATTTCGTCGGATCGATGAGTTTCTTGGGCGGACGCGACGCCTTTTCCACCACGCCGCTCGTGCCGAAGCGTTTGCGCAAGACGGCGAGGACGTCCTTCATCTCGACGCCCTGTTTATTGAGCATCACCATGGAGTGGTAGAGCACGTCCGCCATCTCGTTCGTCGCCGCTTCTTTGCCCTCGTTCTCTTCCCACGTTTGACAGAGCTCGCCAGCCTCCTCGCGAATTTTCTTACACAAGAGTTCCGGATTGTCCAACAACCGACGCGTCCACGAGGGCTTGGCGTCGTCGTCCACCTTCTCCACGCGTCTCGCCTCGATCGTCGCCTCCAACTCGTACAACGTCGTCAACGCCTCCTCGGCCGCGTGTCTTCCACCGCCCTCGCACGCCGCCGCGCCCTCCGGACCGTCCACGCGTTTATAATAACACGTGTGCGCCCCCGTGTGACACGTCGGCCCCGTCGGGACGCCCAAATAAATCAAACTATCCCTATCGCAGTCCACGTGCACGCTCTCCACGCCGATGAAATTCCCACTCGTCTCTCCCTTGCACCACAATTGCGATCGACTCCTGCTCCAAAACGTCGCCTTGTGGTTCCGAAGCGTGTACTCCACCGCCTCTCGGTTCGCGAACCCCTGCATGAGAATGGCCCCCGTGTCCACGTCCTGCGCGATCGCCGCCACCAATCCCTTATCGTCGTACTTTAATCCATCGAGGAAACTCTCCATGGCGTCGTCGCTCGCGTCCGCGGCGAGCGTGAACGCGCGCGCGCTCGCCTCGACGCGCGCGCGACGGAAGCCTCCCGATCGCATCTTCGTCGCGCCTCTCGCGCCGTGAAACGCGGGCGCGACGCGCGCGGGCGACGCGCGGGCGCGCAACATAATGGACACGTCTGCACGTCTGCACGCGGAGACGGAAGACTCGCGCGAGACGCCGTGACGCGTCGCGGTGTCCCGCCGCCGCTATCTAAAAGCGTCCCCACATCGGTCGTCGTCACACGCGGGCGCGCGGCGTCCGCACCACCGCTCGCGCGCGTTTCATGGCGCTCCGACGCGCGGTGACGGCGTTCGCGTCGCCTCGCGCGCGCGCGGCGTCGCTCGCGTCGACGAGAGGACGAGACGCGAGGCGCGGGGGGCGCGTCGACCGACGATGGGCCGCCTCTGGGACGACAACGACGACGACGGACGACGACGACGCGAGACGGATGCGTCGCGCGATCGAGCTCGCGCGCGTCGCGGGGGACGCGGGTGAGGTGCCCATCGGCGCCGTGCTCGTGGACGAGGAGACGGGAGAGGTGGTGGCGGAGGCGGCGAACGCGTGCGAGGGCGACGGCGACCCGACGGCGCACGCCGAGATGCGCGTGATACGACTCGGGGCGGAGAAGTTGGGTGGGTGGAGACATTTGAAGCGAACGCGAATGTACGTGACGCTGGAGCCGTGCGCGATGTGCGCGGGAGCGATATTACAGAGTCGAGTGGGCGGGGTGACGTACGGGGCGAAGAATACGCTCTTGGGCGCCGACGGGAGTTGGGTGTCGATGATGCGACGAGAGTTCGTGGGTGAAGATGGAGGACCGGTGCGTCCGCACGCGTTCACGCCCGAGTTGGACGTGCGAGGAGGGGTGCTGGCGGAGGAGACGGGGACGCTCATGAAGGAATTTTTCAAGAGACGAAGGACGCTTGGTTCATGGTCGCCGAAGAGTGAGGACGAGAACGGCGACGTGGAGAGCGCGTAGCGTGACGGCGCGTTGAGTGTTGTTGTATTTTTAGAGTTGCTTTCATTATCCAATAAATGTCTATCTGTACTAAGTTTCAAAAGGGTGCTCATCTCGCGCCGGGATAGTCGTCGTCGTCGTCGTCGTCGTACGTTTCGTCGTCGTCGTCGTCGTCGTCAAACTTATCGCGAATCTTCATCGAGCCTCCCCTCATGTCCGAAGAGACTTCATCGAACGGGGCGCCGGAATCGTCGTCGTCGTCGTCATCGTTTTCGTCCAGATCTTCGTTTTCCAAACTATCGACGTCATCGTCGTAAAGTTCGCTGTCGGCGTCATCCTCTTCGTCTTCAAACTCGTCGTCGCCGGACATTCGCGCCTCCAGCGCCTTGGTGTAGCTCAAATTGGTCCCGTTGTCGTCCACGCCTGCGGCGAGCATCTCCTTTTCGTACTCGGACAATTGACCGACAAACTGGGACAGCGTCGGGTCTTTCTTGATATCTTCGATGTACCGTTCGCGATCGGCATTGGCGGCGTCCGCAGTTTTCGGCTCTTCCGTCAGTTCGCGCCCAGCGTCGCGGCACGCATCCTTCCAATCTTCGCCCGCGTACACGTTGATCGGAGATCCGTACGGATGCGGATGCCTACCGATCATGTGCACCAAATCTTGTCGAGTGGGCAAGACTTCGAGCGGGTACCTAAATCGCCACCACTTGCTGCGAATTTCCGTCACTTTGACCTCGAGCTCCGTGCCGATGTTGATGTGTTCGCGCAGTTTCATCCAATCTGTTTCGTTGATCGGGATCAACGCGTCAATCTCCGTACCGCAATCAACTAAGGCACCGTGGTACAAATCCATCGCCACGACGACGCCTTGAAGCACTTGGTCAATTTCGAGCGTGTGGTGCATGACGCGGGACACGTCGCCGAAGTGTCTCGCGGGATCCTTATCGATGCAGTCTGTCTCGATCGGTTCGGCAACCTCGAGGTCTTTCGTGTTGAGCGCGCGCTCGCGCAACCAAGACCTTTCGCCGCTCTCCATCTCGTTGTTTTGCACGCCGATAAACGACAGAGATCCCCCGTCGAGCGCGTTGGTGATTTCGTGCTGCGGAAGAGCGTCCCATCCGCCCGCATCCAACCACTCGTCGGCGTCTTCGCCCGTGCCGGCGTCCTGGATGTCCAACGTGGAGATGAGCTCCCAATCTCCGCTGTCTTGCGCCTCCCTCGGGTTGATGAGGTAGGGATGTTCCTTGGAGCCGTCTTGGAAAATGCGCTTGATCGCCGACGCATCCAAGCCGCCCTCACCATCCTCGCCGTCTTCGGGGTATTCGCCCTTCGACATCGCGTCCTCTTCCTCATCCTTGCGAAGAGCCTCGTCGAGGTTCTCCATGGCGAAGGTTAAGGGTTCATTGTCCATATCGGATTCGTGCATCAAACCCGCCTCGTCGTAAAAGATATCCTCTTCGATAAAGTGCGTCGATGACCGATCCGCAAAGTCCATAGCGACGAGTTCTTCGAGCTTCTCTTGCTTCTTGGCGCATTCAGCCTCGTAATCTGCCTGCTCCGCGACGGACATGGAATTGAATTCGTCGCAACGTTCGTCGTACCACGCTAGAATATCGTCGTACTCCACCCCGGTGCGCTCGACCAACTCGTAAATTTCCTTCTTTGATGGCGGGTACGTTTGCATATTCTTCACACGCAACCACCAATTGAGCTGACACACGTACAACGCTCGACCTTGTAAATTGCCGTTCTCGTCGACGAAGTGTCTCGACTTTTCCACGGCGACGTCTCGCTCCATATCCTCCAACTCGAGCTCCCCCGCGACGACGTCAATGTCCCCGAACGATCCACCGCTCGCGTTCCCGGAGTAATCCACCTCATCATCGTCCTCGTCATCGTCCTCATCATCGATGAGATACCGTTTTCGATCGTCGTCATCGTCGGCATCGTCGGCGTCCTCGTAATACCGCCCCCTCGTCGTCGACCCCGCGCGTTCGTCATCCTCATCGTACATAGATCTCGCGAACCCACCACCGATGACGTCGCCCTCATCCTCCTCAACCTCTTCATCCTCCTCGTCCTCTTCGTCCTCGTCCTCGTCCTCATCCTCATCCTCGTACGCGTACGTCCCGAACCCGTCGTCCTCCTCCTCCTCGCCCTCCGCGTCGCCTCTCATCGCCGCCACCACCGCGCGTTCGCGGTCCCGCGTCGCGCGCCATCGCCATCCTCCAACGACGCGCATCGTCACCGTCGTCGCGATCGCCGCGCGCGCCGCGCGTCGTCCCCACCGCGACGCGTCGGCGTCACCGACAAAGGTCGCCGCCGCCGGTCGTCCCCGACGGCGGACGGTGACGCATCGTCGCATCGGCGTCATCGAGACGCGCGCGCGGTCGAGGACGCGCGACGACGACGCGTCGGAGGCGCGCATCGAGCTCGTCGACGACATGCCCTCGGTCGAGAGGGGGGCGCGCGACGGCGTGTGCGACGAGCTCGACCGCGCGAAGGGTTGCGCTTTTCGTCCCGTCGGGCCGCCGTGTGTGTGCCATTCATCGGACATGTGGAATGCGTTCGGTATCTTCAAAGTCTAAGAGAACATACGTGTGCGCACTTTGATAAAAATCACTCCTCTGTTTAGTAATGAGGTTTCATATTTTCATATGATTCGTATGTCCGAGTTTGTGCGCACGTATAATACATGGCGACACCCATCCACTGTCGTCGTTGTCGTCGTCGACCGCGCGGCGCGAGCTCGCGACGACTGACGACGACGACGACGACGACGACGACGACGACGACGACGACGACGACGGGCGTGATGGCGTTCGTCTCCGCCGCGACGACGACGACGGTGACGGTGACGCGCGCGGTGTCGATGCGTCGCGTCGCGCGGGCGCGTGGGGCGATCGCCGCGCGCGCGATGAGCGCGAACGGTGATAACCGCCGCGCGCGCGACGCGGTTCGACCGTCGACGACGCCGCCGTCGCTCGTGCGCGATGCGAAGGACGACGACGAGTGCGAGGTGGAATCTCGTGTGGACGTGCGCGTGGATAACGAGACGAAGAAGAGCGTGGGACGATCGGTGGTGGCGCTTCGCGCGCGATCGGTGCCGGGACTGATGCGAAGCGTCGCGTGGGTGCTCAACGGAATGGACCTCGTCGCGCACGAGTGTTCGATCGCGACGGACGCGGAGGGAACGGTGGAGATGACTTTTGAAGTCACCGAGCGCGTCGGGTCGAGCGGGACGGAGGAGCGAATGATCGAGGATCCGGCGCTGACGCGGGGACGGTTGTACGATTATCTGGCGAAGTGCGCGGCGGGCGCGGACGAGACGGATGAGGAACGTCTGTCGGAGGACGGCGTGACGGTGGATAACACTCGTAACGCTGATTCAACGTACGTGAGCGTGCGAATCGACGATCGAGTGAGCAGCGCGATCTCGTTGTATCCGATCGGGAACGCGTTCACGGGGAGCGGGTTGGTGGTTAAGAACGGCGTGCTCACCAAGGGCGTCGATCCGGTGACTGGATTGCCCATCAAGACGTGGGAGTTCGACGTCGTGCGTCAAAAAGATCGTAAAAAGTTACACAAGGATCAGTTACAGCCGCTCATGTACACGCTCGCGCTCGTGTGCTCGCCGTCGAGTTTCGGTCGGTCGCACGCGTTCACGTCGACGTGAGCGCCCCGCGACGACTGGTGTTTCGCGGCGACACTTCGGCGCCGGGAGAGTCCAGACGCGCGCGCATCGCAGCAAACCGCGCTAAGGTGATATTTATGTATGTTCCATCAACAATTTCAACGAAGAACGAACGATTTCATTCCGCTAGCAACGACGACAACGTTACATGGAGTTCAACGCCGCGCCCAACGCCCACGCCGCTTCGACGGGCTTCCCGTCGTACTCGATCTGCTTCACGAGCGTGAAATCTTCCCACGCGTGTCGCTGGAAACCCTTCGAGAGTAAAGCGTGCGCAAAGGTGAGATCCATGCACAAGTACGGGGCGTCTTTTTCCTCTACACCGTGATACTTGCTCCGCACACTCGAGAGCGGCACGCCGCAAGCCTTTTCGGCTGCGTTTTTAAACTCAGACACGCTCGATCGACCGTCGATCTCGTCGTCCGAGACGATGCCGACGTTGATGGCGCGATCCCACAGGTAACTCGACAGGTAGACGCGCTTACTTCCGAGACCGGGCGCGCCGCCCCACGCGCCGTTAAACGAGCACTCGTCCTTTGGTCCGTCGCAGTCTTTATCCAACCCGAGCGCGGCGGTGGTGGCGGCGAAACAGGCGGCGTAATCGCTCCCATTCTTCGGAGACACCGACCGATACTTCTCACCGGCGTACTCGTACACGTCATCGTGACCGAGGTGCACGCACGGCGACTCGCCGTCTTTTTTTGCCAAATCTAAAACCGCGGCGCGCGCCGCCATCAATCCGTGACCGAGGTGCGAGCGCGTGTACACGTCGAACGAGTGTCCCAGCGCTTTAAGTTTCGTGATGTATCCATCCGGCGCGCTCGCCGCGCTCTCGTTCCCGACTTGATACGCGAGTTGCACCGAACCTCCGCCCAAGTCCACCGCCGCCACGGTGTGAATGTCACCGTCGTGATCGATCCCGCCACCCTTGAGATTTCCGAGTAAATAATTCATCGTGAGCCATTGAAACGCGCCCTCGTCCGCACCGTCCATGATGGACACGCTCGACGCCGGATCAAACTTGAACGGGTACTCTCCGAGCACTTTCACGCACTCGGCAAGAATGTTCTTGGACGCGTCGCCCGGAAGCAAACGCAATCCCGCCGTCGCTCGAATCTCCACGCTCGTCCGCGCGCGCTCGCTCTCCGGCACCGTCTTCAACGCGATGTCCATCAACGCACGCAAAGAATCCGCCGCGCCCTTTGGATCGTCCGCCTTGGCGCTCAGACCCGGTTTCGTCGCCTCAAAGGTATCCTCGAGCAGTTTCAAGCCGTCGTCAACCTTTTTAAACGCAAACACGTGCACGCGACTTCCCGTGCTTCCCGCATCGATCACCACCGCGTACCGATTCGTTTCCGCCGTCGACATCGGCGTCGTCGTCGTCGTCGTTTCCGTCGTCGGCGGCGTTCCCGTCGTCGTTCCCGTAGTCGGCGTTCCCGTAGTCGGCGGCGTTCCCGTAGTCGGCGGCGGCGTCGGCGGCGTCCCGGTTCCGCTCGTCGTCACACCATTGTCTTCCTTCGGCGTCTCGACGACCGCCGGCGCGACCGTCGTCTCCTCCGCCTTCACCGTCGTCGTCTCCTCCCGCGTCTCCGTCGGGGCCGGCGGCTCGTACTCCGTCGGCGCCGTCGTCACCGCCGTCGCGCGCAACCTCGCCACCGCTTCGTCTCCACCGAACCGTCTCGCCGCGCGCGACGCCGTCTTCACCGAACCCTCTCGCCGCGCGTGCGTTCGCGCGCGTCTCGACGCGTTCTCCCCGAACGCGCTCAGCGCGAGCAGGATGAACACGGGGACACCGATGACGGCGAACGCCGCTCGGGACGGCCCGCGGGATCGACGACCGGCCGATGGTCTCGACGCGGACGACGACGACGACGACGACGACGACGCGCGATCGCCGAGTGAGCCGACGCCGGCGAGCGAACCTCGTCGCGTGATGCCCATCATGGACGTTCCGATCGACGGGCGGGGCGTCGGCGTGTGCGGATGCGGACGCGCGCTCGGAGATGATTATGAATCCGTGGCGTTTTATCCACACGCGAGAGACGAGAGAGAGACGACGCGAGGGATGGACGCAAAGGTGAAAGTATACCGACGATGATTAGTATGATTATTATGATTATCAATGAATAGTGTACGCGACGACGCCGGCCGGTGGAGGACGCGCGCGCGGGCGTCAGACGGACATCGGCGATTCGCCGCGGGCGGAGACGACTGCTCCGGATTGGACGTACTGGAGGAGACTTCCGAAGCGGTCGGCGCCGAAGACGGCGTCGAATCGATACTTGCGAAAGAAGACCCGAGCGGCGTATTCCCACGTCGTGCGTTCGAGACGGTGGTGATCGAGGGTGGAGGAGTGAGGGATGTCGACGGTTTGTCGGTTGTGTTCGATGTCGTCCAGAAAGGCGGCGCAGACGTGTTGCCCGAGCTTGGACGGGAGGTTGTAGCGAACGACGTACTCCTTCCAAAAGAAGACGAACCAGGAGACGACGGAGGCGATGACGGCGGCAGAGGCGATGTAGAAGGGAACGTCCTCAGATCGGTCGGTGAAGGTGAGACCGAAAGTAGAGGCTTCACGCACGCAGAGCGCCCACGGAAGGGCGACGGCGGTCGCGAGAGCGATGCACATTCTCACTTGCGTCAACAGACCCTGGGCGAGCGCCATTTTGATGCAACTCTTCAACTTGCCGCGCGGTTCGTCGGATAACGGTTTCATCTTCGTGTTGAGGAGCAACGCGAGACGAATGATGTGGAACTGGACTCGAGATAACCAGAACAGGGCCAAGATGGCGGAGAGCGGGGTGACGAGACCGAACGAGTACGAACCCGCCGAGGTCAAGTCGGTGGACCACTTTTGCACCTTGACGCGAGCGGCGATGTTACCGATCGTGAAGACGATACCCGTGCAGAATGAGAGAAGCGCCGACAAAATGATGAAACTCGCGGTGTAACTCTCGTTCGACGCGATGGTGAAGCTCTCCAGATCAAAGGCTGCGCGAGCCAATTTCGCGTGACTCGCGCGCTCCGCGAGCGCTCGCGCGTCCCTCGCCGTCTCCGTGATGGCGATGTTCGCCGGCTTGTACCACGCCTTGGCCGAGGCGCGAGCGTTTGAGGGCGACAAGTCATCATCACGACGAAAGAGCAAGATTGGGTACATCAGGATGTTTATCCAGAACTTGACGAGGTCACCGACGTGAGACTTGGAGTAATTGCCCGTTCTGATGAAGCCAAATCTGATGTGACCGCGACGAATAGACTTTTCGAGCACGCGACGAAGCACGACGACGCGCTCGAATAAGCACTGCGCCTGCATATCAACAGCCGTTCCGGGTTCACTGCTCTGAGACCGCCAGTACATCATGTCTCGCACGACTTCGTGCATCTTCACGAGGTGATCTTGAAGATACGCGCTCTTGTAAAACGTCTCCGCTATGGCCACCGACACGAGATACTCGTCGAATTCAGAGCACGCTCTGTCGCCGTGCACGTCTTCCACGAAGGCTTCGAAGTGGTACAACAATTCTTTGGGCTCGGGGAAGTTGTAATACGCGCACATCTTAACGAACGCATCCATCATGGATCGCAAGTCGTTCACGTACGGACTCGCGTGCAGAGACTGTTTTTGAGCATCGCGCGACATGACGTCGTACGCGCCTCGTTCAGCCTGCTCGAACAAATTGTCCTTGTACGCGACGAGCCACTCTTCGTTTCTGTTCTTGTATCGACTCGCCCCGGTGATGGTACCGAAGGCGACGATCGGCGTGAACGCGGACAGCACGGCGGCGCTAAGCGGATTCGAAGTCGACAAGACGAGCGCCGCGGCGGCGAGCGCCGCGCTCATGGTGAGACCTTCGGCGAAAGCTTGCGTTTCGACAGAGGTGCTGTCGATGACGGAGTCGACCGGATTCGGCTGTTTTTCCGCGTAACTCGTGAAACGCAATCCATTTTCTCGCAAGAATGAGGCGTACTCGATGAGCTCTTGCGTCAATGCATCCAAGCTGTTCGCGATCCACACGTGTTTTTCCGTGAGCATCTTTTTCACGTCGTCGGAAATATTTGCGCGTTCGAGAAGTTCTCGCCACGGTTCGTCGCTCTCGCCGACCTTGTCGTTCGCCTCGGCGAGACGATCGCACAAGTCCATGCCGGTGAAGCTGGGATCCTTGCCAACCTCCTCCATGAAGACTTCGTAAATGACGTGAGACATTTGCTCGCTCAGCGCGGAGAGGTACGATTGATTGTCTTCGAGGCCTCTGGGGATGAGAGCCGAACAGAACTTCACCTTCCAGTCATCCGTCAGCAGTTGAGCGATGTCATTATCGCTCTCGCGACACTCGATGTACTTCGAATACAGATAGCGGACGCCCTCCTTGTACGGAAACGACGGTCGAAGGAAACCGTCGACGCCGTAGTTGGCGCCGGTACCGCGCGTGACGACTTCACCGTTCGACCAGTTGGTCGAGCTCGAGTACGTGCGGAAGCGATCTTGGAACGCTACGCCGATAATCGCGTCGCCGATAAAGTTGTTGAAGAGCATACTGTTGACGCACGCACCGGTAAGACCAGAGTAACGCATAAAGTGCGGGGTGCTCTGTTCATCGCCGCAGAAAGCGAAGACGTATCCCTTATCTTTGCTGTCCGAGCGCACGCGCATCGTGCGGTGATTGACGTAGTGCGCCACGGGGAACGTCGCCATCGAAACCTTTGATTCGGTGTTTCCGTTTGGCGCTCGAGTGAGGTTACTTCCTCGATACACCATGGTGGAGTTGGACATCTTGGAAACGTAACCTTCGACGTTGCGCACGACGGCGCCCGACACACCAGTCATGATGATATCGTAACGGTCGTTCGGTTGGTCGACGACTCTAAAGCTCTCGAATTCAGGCAAAGACCCAAGAGTGACCGGAGTCAACGAATCGATGAAATAAAGACGAGGAATGAACTGCTGTCCACCTGGGTTGTACACGTCGCCGAAGCGAATTGTCTCGAGAGTTGCGTCGTACCAGAGACGGTCGATCGATCTGGTGAGGGCACCCTTCAGGTTTCGTAACTTGTCCTCTTTCTTCTTAATATCTTGTGCGTTCTTCGGCTTGGAGTTCCACGTGAGCGTAGACTTGACCAATGAATCAACTGTCTTCGTTTTCCATTCGTCGTATTCTCTCGTCAACTCCATACCGAGGTAGAAGTTGTCGCCAGTCTCGAAGAAGCGCGTCTGCAGATGACGTCGGACGTAGGGAGCTTGCTTTGTGTGTTGTTTGACGAGCGTGCACATCGTCTGCCAAATTTCTGGCATTTCCGCAGAAAATCCACAATCCCTGATGAGACGCTCAAAGTGGAGACGCCAATCGACATCCTTGGTGATGAATTTGAGCATCTTCTTCGTGATTTTCTGAGAGTTGACAACCTTGGTAAAGTCACCGACGATGCGAGTGTTCTGATCCGTGTGACTGCGAATGTCATCGACCACTCTGCTGCGCCATCTCGAGTTACCAAAGTTGTGCATGCCTTGGCTCACCTTGAGTCCCGCGAGACAAGCCACGCCGTACGGCTCGGTCTGCGTGATTGCAAAGTGCACCGGACTGCCAGCGGGCTTACCGATGGCCTCGACGACGTGGTAGTGCTCGATGTCCAGCTCAAACTTCTGTGAGGCAATCTCGTTGTAAGGCAGCACCTCTTGCACATACTTTCCGTCGCTTCCGCGAATGACAGATTCGATGACCAAACTTTCCACCAAAGAGTGTGCCTTTGTATCCTTGTGATAGACGGACGGCAGCTTATTTGCAAAGCACGCAAAGTCGTCGTACGCAGAATTAATTGACTTGAATTCATAGAATTCCTTGTCGATATTGACACCGACAAGTCGATACGGTAAGCATTGCTGTTGATCCAAGATGTACACGGAATAAACTTCACCGAGTTTGAGATCCGTCGCCAAGTAAGATTTGTTGTACACGACGTCGACCACCTTCCAAGAGAAGGGTTCATCGGATGGAGATCCTTCGTTATTGACTTTACGCAGAATCAAGTCAGTAATCTTGAGCGCCTTGCCCGTTTTGATCAGCTTGTTTTGTCGTACGTCGTACTGCGCGCCGCTATTCGTATCTTGCGTCAGCAATCCACGAGAGAGACGTTGCGAAACGCCCACGTTCATCATATTCTCCAAATCCTTGATGGTGATCTCGATGAAGCCTTGCGACGGAAGCACGTTGCCGTAGTGTGAGCTCGTATCACCCGGGGTTGGAATGAAAACATCCTCGTAAATTGTACCGAGATGGAAACGAAGACACGCGATCCAGCGCGCGTCCAGTCGAACAATCTGCGCTCTTTCGAAAGTTGCGCCAGCCTGAGTGAAAGCATCGCGCGATTCATAGATGCGCATGACGCCATCGCTTAACAAGACGTTTTCGAGGCAGTGAAGGGTTGTGAGCAAACCAGTCGGACCGCCTCCGATGACAATCATCGACTGCGGCGGCACGGTGACAATCTTCTTCATTTTGAGCGCCGACAAGCGCGCCTCATCACTTTGCAAAGCTTCGTCGAACAAGAAAGGCGTGTACGATTTCTCCTCGTAGACAAAGTATTGCTGACCAAGTTTCAGCTCTTTCACGGTCACTTCGGTTCGCGTCGCAGAGTGCTTGATGGCTGATAAGACATTGAGACGAGCATCGTCGATTTCTTCGCAGTGGAATTGTGACAATACCAGCAGTTGTCGAAGTGGCGAACGCAAGAAGGACAACTCCATGAATGAAGCGTAAGAGAAAACCGTGCCATGGTCTAATTCGATCGTCATGAACGCCTTTTGCGCGCGAACGATCGACTCGCCAACTTCGACATACTTGTACGCGCTGAGTGTGGACTTTGACAAGTCGAAGCAGTGCTCTGCGCGCGTGGCGCGATCCGTAAACGTGCAGGTTCCGTCCGTATTCTCGCGTTCAAAAATATACACGCGGCCGACGTCGTACTGATCCTTGACCCAGTACGCCTTTTTCGTGTCAAATTTCGCAACTTCGTCACCCTTCGACATGTTGACGATTGTCTTGGACAGCGCGTCCCGTCTGACGTTGCGTCCGAGGAGTGTGCAAGCTCTCGATGTGAGTAACACGACAGCTTTAGAATTTGTGTAACCGTTCTTTACGAGTTCAATGAGCATGCGCTTGTCTCTCGGCGCGAGCAAATTGAGAGCCGATTTGACTTGCACCTCAGTGACGCCGCACTTCGTACTGACGGGCTCGCCGAGACACACAGAGCGCACAGCCTGCTTCATTTGCGCTTCGGTCGGCGCGATGAAGTTACTTTGCGCGATCGCGCTGTGTCCAATTGCGACGCCATTCTGAACCGCGCTGCAGATCAACGCGACTTGTTGCGCTTCCTCGTCCAACCGCGTGAGACTCCTCTCGATGGCTTTCAACCAACTCTTAAAGGGATCGTAAATTATCTTACTTCCGCCGCACACGTTCGCGGCGAGCTCCTTAGAAATCATACGAACGATGGGCTTGATCATCACCGCGTTGGCCACCGGCGGGATGTTTTGCAACTTTTTGAGCACGGGCGCCAACACGGTGGAGTCCCACGCATTCAAGCCTCGCAAATTGGCGAGAGTAAACAAGACGACGGGCATGTGGAATCGAAGCGTCTCCAACGGATTCAGCTGCTCTTGGCGTTGATGCGCAAAGTTACCGTACGGTTGGTCGAGCATGTTGTGCCAATGTCTCGCCAACTGCGACACCACGTGCACGACGCCGTTGTTCACAAGCGTGCTCGACGGCGACACGGCAAAGGTACGAACGATGCTCTCATCCGTCGGTAACCGATGATTGGCGCGGAATTCGTTCGTCTTCATGCGTCCGACAAACGCACCGTGTTGTGCGAGGTTGGATGCCTCGAAACTGTTCGTCTCCGCGGCGAGATTTTGCGCGACGACGTTCGGATCGTCGGTGATGAGCGCCTCGCGTCCGGTGAGAACACGAGTGATCCAGTTGCCTTGACCGAGAAACACGCGGAAGAAGGAGCCAACGACAAAGTTTCGCGTGTTTTGGAAGTTTTCAGAGGATGGGAAACCGGTGAATCCGATCACGGGAACGGTGCCGAACGCGTCCATCATTCTGTTAAATTTCACCGACCAGTGCGTGTGCCAGAAAATGTCGTAACGAGACATTTGCTGCACGAGCACTCGACTGACGTTGCGATTCAAAAAGGCATGACGAAGCAATCGGTTGAGATCACTGGTGTTTCCAGACTCGTACGCCGAGATGACGGATCCGAGCAAGAAGGATTCAGCGCCGCTGAGAAAGTGCATCGCGGCGTCCAAACCTCGAGTAAATCGAAGTCGATTGACGTCGTCGTACGACGCGATCATCAACATTCGAAGCACCGCGCGCCAGGAATCACCCGCCCATCCGACTTCCACCTGCACTGGAAGAGTGGACAAATTCTCCAACAGCGACGGTTGCACCGAACTCATCAGCACCGGCTCGCCTCCCTCGACGAGTTTCACCACCTCCAACACGCCCTCGGCGTCGAGTTCGCGGAACCGTTTCTCATCCACGCTCGTGACTTCCCCCGTGGACACGAAACTATCCCCGGTCTCCACGTCCACGAACACCCTACCATTGCCGCGCCCGCTCGCGCCGCCGCCCCCATTCATCGCCTTGAACGTCCTCGCGCGAAGCATGTTCACCTTGACCGATTCTCTTTTTCGCAAACGTCTCGCGTCGTCTCTCTCCGTTTTACCGACGTCCTCATCCGCCGCACCATCGCTCCCGCGTTCCCACGCGCCCGCCACCGTCGTCACCTCCGTGAACCGCGTCTTCGTCGTCTCCCCGCGCCGCTCCCGCTTCGACTGGCTCCGTCTCTGCACCGAACTCTTCGCCCGCGCGAGCGAAAACGCCCCAATCGTCTCCCTCGCCGGCGCCGCCGCCGCGTCCGACGGCGCCTGCGCCGGCCCGACGGGTTCACTCGCCGTGAGCACCGCCTCCGACATCGTCACTCACGACGAGACGCGTCCTCCTCCTCCTCCGACGACGACGAACGAGCAAATAAACGCCGCGCGAATCGACCAACCGACCGACCTCCACGCCCCCCCTCGCGCGCGATCCAAGCGAACTCTCGCGCGCGATCCAAGCGTCGTCGCCGCGCGTCGGCGAGCGATCGACGACGCACGATGCACCACACACGCGTCCGACTGGACGTCCACGACGCGGTCTCTCGCGGACACGTCACGTCGTCTTCTGTCTCTTCTTTTCCCTCCACCGCGCGTATCACGCGTCGTCGTCCACGGTCGACCTCTCGCTCGATGAAACGACGAAACGGATCACGTACGTGTGTAGGCGTCGCACACCGTGTCTGTGTGTCGTGTATGAGTCGCGACCGGCGAAAGAAGACCCAAGACCCTCCCTTCGTACCGGTCGGTTTCGGTTTCGGTTTCGGTTTCGGTTCGGTTCGGGTCGATCGGGGTCGGTTTCGGTCGACCCGTGGACACCACCGACTCGACCGACTCGACCGACTCGAGCGATCGAGCGATCGACCGATCGAGCGACGCGCGCGCGCGCCGAGTGGACGGATGGATGGATGGATGATGACGAAAGATGATTGAATGAATGAATGAATGAATGAATGATGAATCGGGTGTGGATCGGTCGCGCGCGTGAGGAGAGTCGTCAGCTCGACGCGCGCGCGCACGCGACGATGGACGCCCAGTTGAACGCGCTCGCCAAGGCGCAGGATGCGCTTCGAAACGCCGTGTCCGTCGGTCTCGGGGAGATGCGCACCGCGTACGAGGGCGTGGCGAGGGAGAGCGCGACCGAGGCCAAGGGACGGGCGAGCGAGCGCGAGGCCGCGCGACGGGCGATCGAGACGAGCGAACAGGCGAGAGAGAAGCTGGAACAAAAGCTTTTGCAATGCGAAGAAGCGCTGCGAGAGGCCAAGGGCGCGCTCGTGGAGACGCGGGAACAGGCGAAAGATGTGCGTGTTGGTGTTTCGAGCGCGCGCGCGATCGGGCGACGTATCTCTCGAACGCGTCGCGAGCACGCGATGCGCGGACGCGGGAGAGGTGGCGACGACGACGAGACGATGTACACGCGCGTTTCACGTCGTCGCGCGACTCGAAGACGCTCGAGAGCGATGACGCGGGCGCGGATGGGTGTTGTGCTCGAATTCCCGAATCACGTCGACTCGAGGGCTGGCGACGGCGAACTCGAACGACGGACTGACGACGCGTCGACGCGCGTTCTCGTATCGCGACGCAGGCGAACCAATCGTACGCGAACGAATTAAAAGATTTGACCTCCAAATTATCTCAAACCCTGGACGAAAAGAAGAAGAACGAGGAGACGCTCAAGCAACACGCACAAGAGTTGAGGCAACAGCTCATCATCATGAAGACGAAGGTGGAGCGCGGGGAGGAGATCCACAAGGAAAAGGAGGAAAAGCTTGCGGCACAGGAAACCTTGCACCACGGGAAGATTGAAGAGTTCAAGGAGCACGTGAACGCGCTCAAGATGGAACTCCAAGACTCGAACGCGAAGACGGCGGCCGAACACAAGGTTGTCAAGCAACGCGAAGCCGAGTTGCAAGAGCAACGCAACGAACTCATGAAGCTCGACGCGAAGAACGCCTCTCTGATTGCTGAACTCGATAACACTCGCGCGCAGTGCGTGCAGTGGCAGCGCGACGCCGAGCTCGCCAAGGCTGAGATGAAACAAGCTCAAGCCGAGGCGGAGGCGGCGAAGGAGGAACGCATGAAGGAGGAGAAGCACCGCGGTTTCGCGGAAAACGAAACCGCCGAAAGCCGTCGCAAGGCGCAAGAGGCGCTTGCGCTCGCCGCGGAGGAAAAAGAAAAGCGCAAGCTCGCCGAACAAGCCTTGGATCAAAGAGAAAACGAACTCAAGGACATCAAGCACAAGGCGCAGATGATGGAGAAGGATTACAAGGAAATGCTCGCGCAAGAAAAGGCGGCGCGCGCCGAAGTCGAGGACAACTACGAAACCTTGAAACAAGACTCCGTCAACCTGTACAACGCGTACACGAGCTGCAACCAACAACTCGAGGAGTACCGCATCTCTCTCGAGAGCGCGCACCAAGAGGCTGCCAGCTTACACAATGCCTTGGCCAAGCAAAAGTCCGAAGCCGCCCGCGACGCCCTCCGCACGCGCAGCAACCGCGTCATGGCGCCGCCCTCCGGCTTTCTCTCCGGCGGCTCCCCGAGTCCCAAGAACGATAACGGTCGTCGCTCGGGCGTTCGTATCGGCGAGATGGACGACATCAGATCCCCGCCGTCCTTCGATCACTAGATCTTTACGCGCCAGTGGCAATAAGATATATTTCTATGCTTGTCAAAACCGCCGCGCGCGCCAGTCGGTCGGTGGGTCGTTTTCAAAACACGTCGTCGCCTTCATTCGCGTCATTCGCGTCATCGTCGTCGTCGCGCGTCATTCGCCCGCGCGGATCGCGAGCGGCGCCACGAACGCGCGGATCGCGAGCGTTGCTCGTCGCTCGTCTGTCGTCGAGCCGGGATTCGACGCGACGACGCGCGAGGTGGTGGGAGAGGCGAGACGCGACCGACGATCGACGCGACGGCGGGCGGGAAGATGAGCGGTGATGAAGGGCGCGATGGACGACCGGTGGACGCGGTGACGGCGACGAAGACGCCGGCGCGATCGAAGAGCGTGTGGGCGCGCGTGTCCACGCCGGTGAGAAGCGCGACCAAGCTGGCGGAGGCGCTCGTGGGAGGTTTCTTTTGGCAGGGCGACTCGGACGGCGAGGGCGCGCGCGAGGGCGAGGGCGAGGGTGACGGGCGCGGGGCGCGAGAGAACCTCGGACGATCGGTGCGTGGGTCGGACGGCGCGGGACGCGGGCTGGGAGAGCGGAGTGGGAGCGGAAGTGGACCGGGAATGACCCGTTTCGGTGAGATGGCGGGCGCGGGCACCGCTCGGGCGGCGAGCGTCGGCGGAGCAACGACGGCAAATCAAGTCGCGGACGTCGAGGCGAGCGACTCGCCGACGCCGTTCACGGAAATCAGAGAGTTCTTGCGACGCGGACAGCTGGACAGAGAGCGCACGCTGCGATCGAGCTCGTTGGCTGATGCGTACAGAGACGTCTCGGCGGCCAAGCCGACGTTGACATTTGAGCGCACTCCGGCGTACGACGCGCAGACCACCCCGACTCGCGAACGCGCGCCGATGGCGACCGGACCTGGCACGAGTGTCGGTGGAGCTCCCGGGACGGGGTCTCCCGGGTACGCGTCTACGCGGCGTTCTTACGGAGCGGCGGGCACGCCCTCGCTTCTCGGCTCGCGAGGACGAACCGCGGCAAAGCCCACCATCTTGGAACCGCCGGTGGAACAGGCACCAACGCCGACGCGAACGAGCCTTAAGCGAGATCGTGAGTTAGCTTTCATGGATCTTGAGCGCGAAAGAGTGCGCGTCACCACGCCACGCCGACTCGAACCGTCCTCCCACGGTTTGGGTCCGGGCGGTTTGGCAAGAGAAATGGACAATCAATCGTATGAAACTCCGACTGGTAAAACGGTGACGAGTGCGGTGACGACGGATACGGCCAAGCGTATTTTGCACACTTTGGATAAACTGGCCGGTGCGCGCAAGGCGACTCCGATGGGGGCGACCACATCAAAAGTGTCTTTATTCGCAACGAAGCGCGTGCAAAGCGCGCAAGTTTCGTCGCCAATTGGAAGCGCTTTTGGCAAGGAAACCACCGCACCTGGGCTTACTCCAACGTCCGAAACGTTCGTACAAACTCCGAAATCTGGTGTTTCTTTCGCGGCGTCCCCAATGCCATTCATTAGCACTTCCGCTTCAGGTCGCGCGCCAACGACGCCGTACCCGACGGCAACGAATGGGCCGGTTGAGCCAGAGATGGAAACGCCCAACTTGAACTTTACTTTCGGCGAGGATAGTAATTTGCTTGCCACAGGGAAAAAGCCGAAGGCTCCGTCCGGACCTGTGAACTCAGTGACGACAAAGTTCACATTTGGTCAAGGCGAGAGTTCGCCTCTTTTCCCCAAGAAATCCACCACTCCGCCTCAAGTGAAAACGACGATTGCGCCGCCTCCACCGGTGCCAGAGCGCGAAAAGACGCAAGAAGAAGCGCCAGTTCCAGCTGCCAGCGGTAAACCAGTCGTCAATCTTTGGAGTGCTGAGTTTTTGGCGAAGAATCAGGAACACCAAAAGAAGGTACAAGACGCGATTGATGAAGAAGAAAAAGCTGCGGACAAACCTCCCGCACCATCACCGTTTGTATCGGCGGCGTCGAGTGGAGATACGAAGCCTAGTCCTTTCTCCTTCGGTATACCGGCGCCGGCTAAGAGTACTGAGGAAGAACCCAAACCTGCGTTTTCATTCGGCATACCCAGTAGCACACCGGTGAAGACTAGTGAACCAGCGCAAGGTGCTGGTAACGCCGGTTTCTCTTTCGGATCCACCGCACCGGCGGCGACGGGTGCCGCTCCGACGTTTTCTTTCGGTTCGACGGCGCCGGCAAAGCCAGCTGAAGCTGAAGGCTCAAAGCCTGCGGGAGGCGATTCCGGATTACTTGCATTTCTTGGTGCTTCTTCAAGCGCTGCGAAAACGGCTGATCGCCCGGCGAGTGCTCCGACGTTTACGTTCGGTGCGCCGCCGAAATCTCCGGATAATGTTCCAGTCAAGGCGCCGCAACCAGTGCCGGCCTTCACATTTGGTGGTTCCAAGGCACCAGAGTCGTCGAAACCGGATTCCGCTGCACCGTTTTCTTTCGGTGCTTCAGGCCCGGAAACTTCTGGAAAAGCGGCAAGTGCGACGCCGTTCACTTTTGGAATGCAGAATCCGGAAATTAAGACAGCGGATGAGCCAAAAGTAGACCAGAAATCGACTCTATCTGCATCTGCTCCTGCCTTTTCGTTTGGCGGCGCTACGACCACGGATGATGCGACCAAGGGCGAACAGTCTTCTGCACCGAAGCCTTTCACTTTTGGTGCGTCCACGTCGAAAGAAGACGACAAAAGTGCCAAAGAGGAACCGAAGCCGTTCACTTTTGGTGCCGCTCCTTTAGCTGATGCCAAAGCCGAAGCGCCCAAGTCCGCGAGCGGTACATTTAGCTTTGGAGCCGCGACGACGACTCCAGCGTTTGGAGCAGCCTCGTCTGCTGCGACGAAGGATGCAGAGAAGGACTCGAAGCCTGCTGATCGTCCGTTCACGTTTGGTGCGTCCTCCACTCCGGCCACGACTAGTGCGTCGACTGGTGGTTTCGTGTTTGGAGCTTCATCCGCGGCGGCGGCTCCGCAGTCGAGCAGCGGCGGATTCACGTTTGGAGCCGCGGCGGCTTCGAAAACTCCAGGAGCGAACCCTTTTGGCGGAGGATTATCCGTAAACACTAAACCTTCTGAGAGTGTTTTCGGCCAGTCTAAACCGGATGAACAACCTAATACGCCAGAGCCGATGAGTCCATTCGATCAAGCGAGTAAATCGCCTGTAGTTGGCGCCACGGCTGGATCGTTATTCGGTGGAACCGGCGCGGGAAGTTTCGCGGCACCGTTGGCGACTAGTGCGCCGTCTACGAATCCTTTCGGTGGTACTACGGCGAACCCATTCGGCGGTGGTTCTTCGAATCCCTTCGGGAGTGGAAGCGCACCGAGTTCAAATCCTTTTGGAGGCGCGAGTTCGACGCCGGCGTTCGGTGGCGCTAGCGCTGCGTCACCCGCGTTCGGTGCTGCCAATCCATTCGGCGGTGGTGGTGCGTCAGCCGCGGCTCCGAATCCGTTTGGAGCGAATCCTGCGCCCTCTGGTGGGTTCTCAATGGGGGGTGGGGACGCGGCTCCGCAGGGTGGTCGAAAGCCTCTGAGAAAGTTCAAGCGTCCTCCTTCGCGAAGATGATCGCTCGTTAGTTGCTCACGTTTGATTCGATTGTTACAAACACATTCAAAAGTTGAATTACACAAACGCGCACGACGTGAATCACAAGGCGTCCGCGAAAACGCTGTTGCGCGCTCGCTCGACTCGGTTGCGGCCGAGACGCGCGAAAACGCTGAGAGCATCAGACGATGGCGCGCGCGACGGTGGCGCGCGCGACAGCGACGTGCGATGGACGACGAGAAAACGCGTGGAGGACGGTGACGCGCGCGAACGGTGCGTCGAGGGAGGACGCGCCGACGCGCGAGTCGGTGACGCGGACGGTGGCGAACGACCGAGCGCTATGGCTGGAGAATTGGTTTGCGTGCGAAAACCCGCGCGCGGTGCGCGTGTTGGCGTCCATGCCGGTGGCGAGGTGCGATGCGAGACTTTTGGGAGGCGTGGACGCGCGCACAGGGGCGTGGGTGTCGGGTGGGACGACGCTGGGGATGCGCGCGAGCGCGCAGGGAGACGAAGCCATGGTGCGGGAACTGGCAAACGTCGTCGGCGCGGCGCACTTGACGATTCTGGACGATGATGACGGGCGATTTGCGATTCATCACGCGGCGGCGCACGGACACGCGAACGTCGTGCGGGCGTTGGCGGAGATCGGATGCGATGTGAACGCGAAGGATGAGTGCGACGGGAGCACGCCGTTGATTTTAGCGGCGTGTTTCGAGCGAACGGAGGTGTTCGACGTGCTGTTAGACCTCGGTGCGGACGTCACGGTGCGAGATTTCGGCAACGCCACATGCGCTGGCCATCTAGCGCAACGCGCGCCGCGCATGAATGCGCAACTGTCGCGCGTTCTGAAAATCGCCGGACCGGGCGGGTGCGGTAGATTGAAGCGCGGTGAAAAGTCATACCTAACGAAGAGGAAGAGTTTGAAGAGAGAGCTCGAATCTTTGGACGTTCAGAGTCTCGTCGACGTGGCGGTGTACTGGCGCGCGAACGTTCGAAACGCGGGATCTCCGCCAGAAAAGGCGAAACTCATCGACCTGCTCCTCGCTTGCACTCCGTAAACACCGTGCCGAGCACGTCGCGAGCGGCGCAGCTCGCGTCATCTTTCATAGTCACCGATAGTGTCCATATTAGTCACGTAGTTTAATGTCATTAGCCTGGTAGCGTCAAATATCATCACATGCAGAGACTCGTCTCTTTGTCGTGGCGTCGTGCCGTCATCTTGTCCCGACGCCGCGAACCACTCCGAACGTCACCTTTGAACGCGCCGACGTCGCCCGGCGCGTTCAATCGGGTAACTCGATCACGCACTCATCATGCACGGCGTGTCCACCTCAAAACGCGTCGTCGTGCTCTACGCGTTCGTCATTCATTTGATTTTCGTCTACAGCACGTTCGACGTTCACTTTCAATCACCGCTCGTGCAGGGCGTCGAGCGATCTCCGACCGTGATCGAGGCACCGGCGAAGCGATTGGTCGTCTTTGTCGCGGACGGCGCGCGCGCGGACGCCGCTTTTCGACGAGGGAGCGCAAGGCACGTGCAAGAGAGGGCGGAGCGCGGCGCGTGGGGAGTATCCCACGCGCGAGCGCCGACCGAGTCTCGACCGGGACACGTGGCGCTGTTGGGAGGGTTTTACGAGGACCCGAGCGCGATCACGAAAGGGTGGAGCGCGAATCCGGTCGAGTTCGATCACCTCTTGAATCAGAGCGCGAACGCGTGGGCATGGGGGGCGCCAAGCGTGGTGCCGCTTTTTAGCGACGGCATCGAACACGCGCGACAGTTTAGCTATGATGAAGCGCTAGAGGATTTCGCGAGTGCGAACGATCACGGAGCTTTAGATGAGTGGGTGTTTGAGAGGGTGACAAATTTTCTTTTGAAGGAGGCGAACGCGAGCGAGAGCAAAGCGCTCGAAGAAGACGGGAACGTGTTTCTATTACACTTGCTTGGATTGGATTCAAGCGGACACGCACACAAGCCTTATTCCAAAGAATATTACGAAAACGTCCGAGTAGTTGACGAGGGTGTTCGGAAAGTGGAAGCGGCGTTCGCAGAAAAGTTTGGAAATGATGGCAAAACTGCGTTCATTTTTACCGCCGATCATGGCATGTCGAACAAGGGTGCGCACGGAGACGGCGATCCTGGATGCACGGAAACTCCGCTCGTGGTCTGGGGAGCTGGAGTGGCGCAAGGGTTACGGACAGTCCCGGGCGCGTGCCGAGGAACGCCGGAGACGCCGACGGAATGGGGTATGAATCCCGAAACACGATGCGATGTGGACCAAGCCGACGTGGCGCCCTTAGGAGCGGCTCTCATCGGTCTACCACCGCCGCGTCATAACTCTGGATTGCTTCCGAGCACGTATTTAAGCGAGGAACCAAAGAGTTTGCGATCTTCTGCGACGATAGCAAACGCTCAGCAGTTGTTGGCATTGCACGATTTGAAGGCGGCGCGCACGGAAACGCAGGCGTTGAGTGCCATGTACTCGTTCAAACTTCATCCAGATATGGCGCATATTTCGTCAAAGGTGGACGAGTACAACGCTCATTTTGCAAACGGTCGGCACGAAGCGGCGATGTACGCGGCGAGTGACGTCTCGCGCGCGTGTCTCCGGGGACTATATTACCTGCACACGTACGACCAGACGCTTTTGCAAGCCGCCGTCGTGGCTTGTTTCGCGACTTGGATGATCTGTCTGGCTGTCAATTTGATTCCTCGTCACAAGACGGACTACGAAACACCGACTGGACCAAAGTTACTCATTACTTTGATTTATTTAGCAGGACTAGCTGTGGTCCTCATCATACGGCACTCTCCGATCACGTACATGTTATATTTTGGTCTTCCGGCATATTTTTTACTTGGCACGATGAATACGTTGGGTGCGGTCAAGATGGAGACCGTCAACGCGACCGGGATCGCAAAGGTGTGTGTGGGAGTGCTGGGCGTTTTCGTCGTCGCTGAAACCATATGCAATGGTTTCCACGATCGGATAGTGTTCACGTACGCGTTTGCCGCCGCAACGGTACTTTTGGTCATTCTCGCGATGGGTCTACTCATGAAACGAGATTTCGTCAACGCGGCGAAGGCTATCGTGATGGCGTCGAGTACAGCCATTTTGGCTCCATTCACGACATTTTCTGTCGAACTGGAGGCGAACACGTCGATGATTATTTATGGTTTGCTCGCGAGTTCGCTCCTGGGTGCGACGGCGCACTTTGTACTTCGTCCGCTCGATCTGTTTCAAGACGACGCGACTGATCGCAACAATCAGCGCCCTGGTCAACGCTTCTTCGTCATCCAAATCGTCATCACATTCTTGACGTGTGCGTTGGTGTACATCGTGGATGATTTGCAGCGAAACAAACTCGCCGTTCCCTCGTGGATGCATTTCGCGGCTTGGGCAATCGCGCTGTCGTCGCCCATTCTCCCGATATATTCTCCGCCGAGGACTCTTCCGAGATTGGTGAGCGTATTTCTTGGTTTTGCATCGACGTATGGACTCTTTTCGGTGTCTTACGAGTCGCTCTTCTACGCCTGCCTCGGGTTGTGTCTCCTCGCGTGGATCGTCTTAGAACGTGGCTTGCAGCCGACGACGTCGCACAATTCGAAAACCTACGCGCGAGCGATCGCCCCCGGGGACCTTCGACACGCCGCTGTCTTCTTATTCCTCATCGACGCAGCCTTTTTCGGCACGGGTAACATCGCGTCCATCGCATCCTTCGACCTGAGCAGCGTGTACAGATTTACCACGCGATTCAACCCGTTTCTCATGGGCGCGCTTCTCATGCTCAAGGTATTGATACCGATGATCACCGTGGCCGTCGCCTTTTTGGCCGCATTAAAGTCCCAACGCGTGCCCGCTTTCGAGTCCTACCTCTTGTTTCTCATCATGAGCGACGCGATGGCTGTCAGATTCTTCTTTCAAATCACCACCGTGGGCAGTTGGCTCGACATCGGCAGCAGCGTCTCGCGGTACGCGTTGATGGGCACGCAAGTCGTCACCATCCTCCCCTTTCTCGCCCTCGCCGACGTCTTCACCAGCGCATTACCCATCAATGGTAAAACCCTCGGCACCGTTCGCAAATCGAAGCGCGCGTAGACTTGATCCATCTTCAAGCTTAGCAATTCTCCCGCAGACGCGAAAAGACCTCAGTCCCCGCAGCGCTATGTCGTACTCAAATCCAGCGCCGCCGGGCTCGGAGGACGACCGCGCGCCGCTCGCGACGAACGATGATTTTCGTCGCATGCTCGCCGATCGCGAATCGCAGATGAAAGCGCGAGCGTCGGGGAGAGACGCGTCGGGGAAGTCGGCGACGAAAAAGAAGACGAATGCGTCGGGACGACCGACGAAGAATCGACCGGCGGCGGCGACGGATGCGTACAGAGATCGCGCCAAGGAGCGTCGCGAGCGAGAGAATGATGATGTGGTGACGGGTTCGGACGCGCGCGACGTCGAAATCGCGCGTGGAGTGTTCGAGAGGGATGGAGGAGGAGTAGCAGGAGACGACGGAGAGACGACGGAGGCCGAGTTCGCTCGGAAAAGATCCATCGAGGAGAGTAAATACTTGGGAGGGGACGTGGAGCGCACGCACTTGGTGAAGGGTTTGGATTTTACGCTGTTGAACAAGGTTCGGACGGACATCGAAGACGCGCGAGCGATGAAGGAGGAGGAAAAGATTGAGCACGAGGAAGAAGCCGGAGCGACGCGACCGCCCAAGGTGACATCTAAAACGGCGCGCGCGCTGCATGAATTCCTCACCAGAGGTGCCGTAACTCGTGGCAAGTTTCGTGAATCGTTTGCTTCGGGCGCGGTGAGCTATAGTTTCGATTTATCTGCAAAATCGAAGCGCGACGTGCCGACGACGTTGCTGAAATCGACGGACGACGACGGCATGGCGGGCGTTCGAGCTCTTCGGGCGTACGTAGACCCGAAGAAGGATGCATCGCTGCTCATTCGCTTGGGGAAATTAATGCATTACCTGAAGCTAGGGTCGACGAAGGCGATTAAGAAATTCAGGCGAGACGAGCGAAAGGCGGCGGAGGAGGCCAAGGCGGCGGAACGCGCGGAGGCCGAGGCCAAGGCCGAGCAAGCGGCGAAACAGCTGCAAGGTGACGCGTCCAGCGATGAAGACATTTTTGCAGACGTGGGTAAAGATTACGAGCCTTCGCTGGAGCCTCAAACGAAACCAGTGGGTGAAAAATCCAAATCATTTTTTGGCGATGGTCTCGCGGGCGGAGAAGCGAGCGCGCCGGCTCCCAAGGCAAAAACGATCGCCGCGGACGATTACGTTGAAGACGACGACGCGGACGACCGTCCCGTCAACGCGTTCGGGATATCGGGGGATTATAACGAGTGTTACCCGGGCTACGACGTGGACGTGGACGATACAGGTGGCTTTGATAAGCGTCGAAACGCCAAGGACGGAGGCGACGCCGAGGGAGGAGACGAAGAATCGGAAAAGAAGGAAGCCCTTCGAAGGAAGCGTCAAATGGGCAACGAGCTGAGTAAAATTCGTTCGATGATGAAGGATAAATTCGGTGAGAAGGACGACGTCGCGTTTAAGGAGGATCGCAAGCGAAGAAAAAAGTAGACGTAGCCAGTGTAGCCCCACCACATAGCTAGACCGACGATGAGCACCGCCGTCTCGTCTTCCATCGCCCGCAGCGCCTTCCCAACCGCTCGCGCGCGCGCGTTCGACGCGCGTCGCCCGCATCGGTGCGCCTCAAACGCGCCGATCGCGTCGGCGTCAACCTCTGGCGCCCGCGAGAGTCCCGAAAAAGTGCGACAGGAGATGTCTCGTTGCTTTGATTTAGTCGAGCGCCACGGTCGTGGCGCGGTGTATTTAGGCTCGGCGCGCGTCGGGGAGACGCATCCTCACTACGCTCGATCGCGGGAGCTCGCACGCGAGGTGGCGACGACGTTGGGGTGCACGACCTGGTCGGGTTTAGGTCCGGGCATCATGGACGCGGTGACGCGCGGCGCGCTCGACGCCGGGAAGACGGCGGCTGGATTCATGATATTACTCGAAGCCGGGGGCGCTCGTCAGGAGACTCGAGAGCACCCGTATTTACCATCGTCCGTGTATTTGAACACGAGCTTCTTCAGCGCTCGAAAACACGGACTCGTCGACGCGGGCGTTCGTCAAGACGAGAGCGAAAAAACGGCGTTCTTCGCACTTCCCGGAGGAGTGGGAACCTTGGATGAGATCTTTGAAATCCTTGCCCTGTTGCAGCTGAAGCGAATCGGAAGCGCACATCCGGTACCGTTCATCGTGATGAACTACGATGGGTGCTACGACGGGCTGTTGGCGTTCTTGCAGTGCGACATGGTGGAATACGGAGCGCTCAAACAAGACGAGTTGAAACCTTTCTGGGTGGTTTGCGAGACGAACGAGGAAGCTCTGACGCACTTGAAGCAGTTCTATTCGTTGTGATGCATATGTAGCTAGTGATTACTATCCTAAAAATTTACGAAAATATGATGCGCTCACACCAAAGAGGTACAAGAAGCCAACCGAATAAAGCAGGAGCGATTCTTCTCGCGGATAAAAGCGCCGTCGAGGCGACGGCGAGAATCACCGCCAAGAACAACCGCGCGTAAATATTCACGTCGTCCGCGGCGATGGGTTCCAACCCGAGGGGCTGCGCTTCGCTCAAGAACTCTTGCCCTGTGTTGAAATCGAGCAGCTCGTCGACGGATGAGTCGACAGGCTGTACTCTCCACGTCGCGTCAAAGAAACCCAATCTTTCCACCAGTATCAACAAGGCTACGTGTAGCAAATACGCATACAACGATTGCGCGCCAAAAGCGGCGAATTGTCTGAAAATGCGCATCGCCGTTGATCGATGACCGTCACGAATCTCGTACGTTCGTCCGATGTCGTCGTTCGCTTTGATGATGGCTCTCTCCGCGTTCGGAAACAGTGAAAAGAACACCGCGATACAGAACAGTGTCCACAGGTACATAGTCAGCTGAATCAATCCACCGTAAGTAGCCATGTGCTCCGAATAGACGCTACTGTATGAGGCGTGACCTTTCCACATGGAAATGCTGTGTTCTTTCCAACTCAGAAGGGATGCGGCGACGCTCATCACAACGACGCCGATGAAAGCCATTGTTTTTCTCAGCGAAGTGTTCGCGGTGGGAAAGAAGAATTTTTCTCTGCGCATCAATCCACCGAGTAAAAAGTAAGGCATCAACACGACGGTGCGCATCAACGACATTCTTTTCCCCAGGGACGTGTACCCGGCCAACGCGCCGGCGACGACGTGTAGGACGAGAGTTCCACGCAACTCCAACGCGACGGGCGCCCAAAGTCGGCAAAAGAACAGAGTGAGCAAGTACCAGAGGTGGAAAAACGGTTTCGACGCGTCCCAAGTCGTCGGCGAGAACCACGGATCCTTTTGCATGAGCCAAAAATTGTTGGTGAACTCACCGTCGACTCGCGTTTCTACCGTCGAAAAATACAACTCTCGCACCGTAATCTCCTCCGCATCCGTCAAGTCTTGCCCCTCGTACAATTCTTTATCGAAATACAATCGGCTGTACACCAATCTGTACGCCACCTCTAACGCGAAATACGGTAAAAGTATCCGCGTCACCAACATCCTCCGAGACCGTCTCTCTCTCCTCACCGACTCCGTATCCGACGAATCGCCGCCGACGGAATCCTCCGCACCGAGCGCGCCGACGTCGTCGTCCCCGACCGCGCGCGAGCCCGATTTTCCACTCGTCGTCGTCGTCGACGGCGTCGCGGTGAAATATCCCGAGAGCAACACAAACGCCGGGACGTGAAACTGATACATCCAGTGCGCCATCGTCAGTGCCCCGGTGTTCCCGATCGCGACGAACGGGTCTATGAAGTGTCCGATCACTACCAACACCACGAGCGCGTGCTTGATGGCGTCCAATCGCGCCTCGCTCGCCCCCTCGCTCGCCAACATCTCAAGCGCCATGTAGATCTCCGTGCGCCACGACCCGCGCCCTCGACGCGCGTCGACCCACGCGCTCGAACCGATCGACTCGAACGCGCGTTCGAGACGTCCCCTCGCGCGCGCGCACCCCTTCGCGCCGACGTCGCGCTCTGCCGACCCCTAATCGTTTCCTCCTCCAAAATATCTTCGTGTTTCACCGTTCGCGACTCAACACGGGGGGGACTACCCCCGACCGAGTTCCACGAACGGGTCCCACGACCGACGACCGACGACCGACGACGACACACGGCGCCGACGCGACCGCGACCGCGACCGGGAGGTCGATCGACGTCTCGCGACCGTGCTCGTGCGCGCGGTGCGCGTCTTCGCACACGAGCGCGCCGCGCGCGCGGACGTATTCCTCGCCGACGGTAATCGTTCATCCGCGTCAGCCAACGGCGCCGTTCGGAACGACGGACGACGACGGACGACGACGCTCGCGGCGAGGCGAGGCGAGGCGATATCGATATCGATATCGACGATGTCGACGATGCGCACGCGCGCGATGTACGTCGTCGTGAATCTTCCGATGGGCGCGAGCGCGGAGGAGGACGAGGCGGCGGCGAAGGCGCTGCTGGACGACGGGACGACGTTGCGGCTTCGGTTTCGACGCGCGCGAGGGAGCGGGCAGGAGGCGCGCGAGGGTGGAGCGGTGATGACGGTAAATGGACGCGAGGTGGTGCACGGGCAAGAGGCGGTGGTGACGCTTCGACGAGAGCGCGAGGGGTGCTTTGTGAGCATGGACGAGGTGACGTTTGCGGACGACTTTGAGTACGAACTGACGTGGGAACGCGAGATGTGGGCGACGGGACGCGGGAGGAGGAATGATGCGGACGATTCTTGGACGATGACAATGTCGCACGCGTCATTGTCGAGGACGATGTCTCTCGAGGCTGAACGCGCGTCGCCGAAAGCGCCCAAGTCATGCGAGGTGGAGTTGGCCGTCGTCGGCGCCGCGAAGAGTGAACGCATGTGTTTGGTGAATCACGTGTCGATTCCGATTGAGAAAATCATTCGTCCGCGGCGACGAGGGGTGCCTACTGTGGTGGGAGAGACGAGCGCGATTTTACCCGTGATTGACGAACACTCGCACGGCGTGAACGCGGCGACGGTGATTGTCGAGGCAACAAAGGTTGCAAATCATTCGCACAATGCCCACATCTCGTGGAAAGCGCCATCGATTCTTGGGGGTGGGGAGATGGATAATCTCGCCATGTTGGGTCGAATGCGTCAGAGATACGAATCGATGATGGAGTATCAGGACGAATATCCGGAAGGGACGAAGTTGAGTTGGTTTGACGCTTCGCTTCGTTTGGGCATCGGAGTTGGATTAGGAACGGTATTAGGCTTGGGTTTGGGTGTCGGAGTCGTCGTGAACGGATTTCGACGACTCGGTGCCGGTCGACTTCCTGCGACACGAAAATCAAAGGAAGACGACGACGCTTTGTGAGCGCGAGCGCCGTAGGGGATTTGTTGTAAAAAAGAGGAGAGGTTCTGTACTGATGGGTTTCAAATTTCATATATTCGTACTATAGGGCACTAGGGTAATAGGTGTTGGCAGTGTTGTTTGTTCGTTCTTATACCTACGAAAATTCCAATTGATGCAACAGCTGCACCAACCACTTCTGCGTCGCGACGTCATCCTTGAGGTACGCCGTAAACGCCGGATCCCGCAACTGATCCGGGAAGCACTGTCGCAGGCAATCCCGCGCGCGCGGGTTATCGCTCAATCTCAGATAGCATCGAATGATGTGTTTAAGCAAACGCACGCTCGGCTGCTCGGCGAGCTGCGTGACCATCCCCCCTAAAACTGTTCCCACCGCGTAACACCGCTCCGCAGTGGCGCAAATGTACGACAACCCCACCTCATCGCTCAAAATCTTCTGCACGATGAACGTCGCCACCGTCTTGCTCAGTTCACTTCCCAACTCCATCGTTCTCAGGCACAGCGGGATGATCTCAGTGCTCAACAAAAAGTTAATCACCTCCGTGTCGTCCATCTTCACCAGCGCCCCGATCACCCCCAGCGAGGTCAATCGCAGGTACTCAAAAGGTCTCGTCTTGCTCACCGTGTTCAAAAACGGGTACAAGAAGAGCGGTATGTGCGCCGCGAGAAACAATCCTCGCGTGTCCGGATGCGAAGCCACGCACTGCAACAACGCCAGCGCGTTACACACTCGATTACTCGCGTGATTCGTCAAACTGGGAGGATTGAGCAGCGGGTAAATGGCGACGATCTCTTGTAACAGCGCCGGTACGACGCCGAAGGAGAACCACAGCGTCGGGGCGAGATCAGCGAACATGTCTCTCTTCTTGCTCAGCTCCAACAGCGCGTTCTCGCGCGTCTCCGGGTCCTGAAGCGCGGCGACGAGGGCTTCCATCTGCGACGTCGCGGACGGCGTGGCCGTCGTCATCTCGTCCGTCCGCGTGTTCGCTCGCTCGCTCTCGCGGTACGTCGATCGATCGAACGACGCGCAGACGCGCGGATGCGTCGATCTCTTCTCTCCTCGCGCGCTCGCTCGACGCCGCGATCGCGTCCGCTCGACGCCGTGCCACGATCTGACGATGCCTCAAAACGTTGCGCGCGCCCGGTCGTCGCCTGGCGCGTCGCGCGTCGACCGTGGACGCGCGCGCGATGGGTAGACGGACGAGTGCGCAATGCGCGCGCGCGGCGGCGACGCTCGCGGCGGTGGTGACGCTCGCGGCGACGTGTACGCGCGCGAGGGGTGCGACGTGGTTGCGCACGGTGACGGAGAACGGGCGCGTGCGAGCGATCGAAATGGCGGAGATCCGTGGGAGCGAGTGGCGACAGTCGTGGGAGAGAGATTCGAGCGCCACGGAGCGACACTCTTTCTCGGCGGAGCAGCTCGAGGCGCTATTCGCGAGGGAGGAAGAACCGTCGCTGGTGCAGTATGACGAATTCGTGCGCTCGTGGGTCGACGCGGGAGTGTCGAGCGAATTCGATCGTCGAGTGCTCGTGGAGGCGGAGGACGAGCAGAACGAATTCGAGCGGCACGAATTTTCGACGGAAGTTGGGGAAGAGGATGATGGGAAGGGGAGGAGTAGATTTTTTAGTACAAGCATTACGAGCGCTTCGGTGCAACACGTGCTGAATAAGTACGGAGGCACCGTGGAGAGCGCGCTGGACGTGATCAAGAAGAGACTGCAGATCGATCCGAACAATCCATTCTTTTGGAGTAATCTGGGATTATGTCATCGAGTCTTGGGAGAGAATAGAAAGGCGGCGGAATGTTTCTCCAGGGCGTTGAGAATGGTCAAGCACCCGGATTTGTATCGATTGCTCGGCGCGTCGCTCATGGTCACTGATCGAGTCGAAGACGCATTGAAGACGTTCAATCAGGGCATCGCAATGTTTCCGGACGACGTGGCTCTCCTGTACAGTTTGGCCTTGGTGCACGTACAGCTCGAGAACTGGCGCGACGCAGTCACCGTCCTTGAAAAGGTGACGCACTTTGATCCACACTTTGCGGGGGGAATAGCGCACGAGCACCTACTCACGGCGACAAAAAACTTGCGCATGCAATCTTCGGTGAGATTAGAAGCGGGAATGTTCGTATTATTCATCATCACACTCCTCATGCTTGCGTGGATGAAATGTTTGCGATGGCAACAGCGTTCGAGGAAATCGCACGCGCATCATAAAAAAATCAAAAGAAAATGACGTTGCAATGATGTTACATAGATTGTGTAATACGAGCAATAGCGCTTAGCTGTACCATTTCTAATTTCCGAACAACTGAACCGACGGATTCAAGTAGACGTGATACGCGAAATCCGGATCAAACACAAACTGCGGAAACCAATCCTCCGAGGGATCGAGGAGCTTGTGCCAAAACAAGACGATCCACGGACCCACGGAACCGAGGACAACGTTGAGCCAAATCGCGTACTTCATCGGCATTTGCTTTCTCCATCCGAGCGTGGAGATGAAAATCAATAACGCCACGGTGAGCGAGCCAGTCGTGCCCTTGACGAGGCGCAGGTGGAAATCGCTATCATTGAACACCTGTGAGGTGTGCCAAAATTGTTCCGGACCGAGCAGCGTGTAGAGCGCCATGTAGCAGTTATCGAACACCGCCGCTGCGGCGTTCAGTCCGACGTACGTCAGAGTCGCGGCGTCGGGCGTCATTCGACCGAGTCTTTGTCGAGATCCCGCCGTCATCTTTGCCCAAAGTCCGTCGGCGTCGGCAGGTTTCGGCGTCAACGCGAGTACAAACTCGGTCGATTCCCAAAGTTTGGCCAACGAAAAGTACCAATACGGCATGACGGCCCAAAACATCCAATCTGGGGCGTCGGGTTGGGCGCTCCACGCGATCCAAACCACGCCTTGGAACGACGCTACGAAAGAATAACCGAGTTGCATGGCGTATTTTCCCTCCTTGCTCGCCTTGAAAATGTTCATGAGAGGTCCGTAAGACAACGCGTTCGCCATGAACATGGCGCTGCTCACCCACATCCACGTCCAACCCGGGCTTTCGCGATAAATTCTCTCCAATCCCACGGCGTAAAGCGCCATCGCGAGTCCCCCGGCGCCGGTGACGACGTGAATCCAACTCGCGTTAGTTCGCGACTTGCGAACGATGGGATTACCTATCGGTCGCGGAATCGCCGACGATCTCCAGAGCGCGTACACCGTGCCCACGGTGAGCAAACCAAGAAAGCTATCCTCGATGATCCCACCCACCCCGGGGGCGTGATTCTCCACCAAACCTCTCGCCGCGCCCGCGAGCGCGTTTGTCGTCGCCTCGAGCGCCGACTCTGGTCCGCCCAACGCGCCCACCTCCGCCGCGATCGCCAACGCCGTCACCGCCAACACCGCCGCCTCACGCGACGATCCATCATCGTTACCACCACCACCGCGCTTCCCAGCGCCCTCACGCTTTCTCTCCTCGACGGACTCTGTCGCCGCCGTCGTCGCCGCCGTCTCCACCTCGACGACGTCTGCCGCCTCGACGGGCTCCACCGTCACCACCGCCCCGCCCGCGTCGTCGTCCGACGCGCGACGCGCGACCGATGCCCGCCATTCGCGCAACGATCCGCGCGCGCGTCCTCCGACGCCCATCATCGACGAACGCGTCCTCGTCGCCGTCCTCGGCCTCGACGCTATCCGCATCGTCCCCGTCGCTCTCAGCGCCGCCTCCGTCCTCGTTCGCCCCGCGGCGACGGGCGCGCGCGCGCGCGTCAACATGATCGCGCCGATCGATCGATTCGCGCGCGAGGACTCGATCGCGCCCCGTCGGCGTCTCCCGTCGTCGTCGAGCGCGAAGCAATCTTTTCGCACACCACGGACAAAGAAAACGAAGGGTCATGAACGGTCAATGAGTCCCCCTTCGCTGCTCGAGAAGAGAGAAGAGAAATGAAATGATCCCCCGGCACGTCGGCAGACGCGCGCGCGAGTCCGGCCGGCCGGTGAGATGGCGCGTCGGGAGGTGTGCGTGCGATTGCTCAACGATCCCACCGAATGCGTGGTGATCGATCTCGATCGGTTACCCGCCGACGCCGAGGACTGCGCCACCGCGCTGCAGGCGGAGCTCGCGCCGCTCGAGTCGTGGATCGAAATCGCGGAGGCGTACCTCGTGCGAGGGGATGAACGCGGGTTTAAGACGCTCATGGAGATGGTGTGCGCGCCGGGTGAGTGTGCGACGCGAGCGAGGCGACGACGACGACGCGCGAGAGAGAGAGAGAGAGAGCGGGGGGGGTGGGAACGGAATGAAGACGCGAGGGCGAGGGAAGAGATCTTTCGCAAAACGCATTCGTCGAGTGTTGGCGCGCGTGAGGGAGGGAAAGGAGCGAACAGGACGCGTGGAATCAGTGATCTGAACGAACTCGAACGACTGACGACGATGGATGACGACGGTGTCGTCGGTGCTTGACGCAGAGATTGAACAAATTTACTCGGATCAGTCGTACGGACGCGCGGCGGTGCTGTGTCTGTACGCGTCGTTTTGGGTGAATAAGGGGGCGCAGGAGACGGACAGAGTGACCAAGGAGGAGTGTTTCATCAAGGCTGGTCAGTATTTGAGCTCGGCGGCGGCGATTCACCGCTCGCCTGAACAGGCGGTGGTCATCGGGAGGGCGCACTTGGCGTTCGCTCGCGGAGAGACGAGCGAGGGGGAGAAGCTCGTGGACCAGGCGCTCGGATGCAAGGACGGCGGTCGGGATAATATTGCGCCCATGCTGTGGAAGGCTAAGATATTGTACAAGAAGGGCAAGTATGGAGACGCCCTGACCTGGTACAAGCGAGCGCTGCGCGCGTTTCCGTCGGCGCCGGCGCCGGTTCGTCTGGGCATCGGGGCGTGCCAGTACAAGCTGCGTGACTTTAAGACTGCGAAACTCGCGTTCACGAGAGTGCTCAAACTGGACGACCAAAACGTTGAGGCCATGCTTGGTTTAGCGCTCTGCGAGTTGAGTTTGCACGACATTCGCAGTCAGCAACACTTGGATTCCGTCGCCGCGGCGATGCGTCTCTTGGAGCGCGCGTTCCTTCTCGACCCGCACAATCAAGCGGTGAACAACGTCATCGCCGATAACTTGCTCATGGCGGAAGATTACGAAAAGGTTGAAAAGCTCACGCGATTGGCTCTTCAAAACAATACTGAGACTCCGAGAAACCGCGCCAAGGCTGCGTTTTATCAGGCGCGAACCGCGCACGCAAAGGGTCAAATTGCGCAGGCGCAGGCCATGTACTTGACGGCGACAAACCTTGACGAACACTACGTCCCACCTTATTTTGGGTTGGGTCAAATCGCTCTCTCAAAGGGTGATGTCAAGCTCGCTTGGAACTACATGGATAAGGCGCACGGAGAATTCGGTGAGTCCATGACTGTGACCAGAATGTTTGCGCACTTGTGTGCGTCTACTGGAAGAAGCGAACAAGCGGCAGAAATGTTCCGTGAAGTAGTCAAGCAAGGTGGTAGTGACCTTGACGCGATGTTAGAACTCGGTGAACTCCTCGAGACTCAAGATCCCAAGGCGGCTCTCAGAGCTTACACCGCGGCTCTTAAAATTTTAGCGTCCAGAGACGAGGAGGGACCGACCGTAGCGATTCAAAACAACGTTGGCGTACTCAACGTGCAGCTAGGCAAGTTTGAAGAGGCACGCGAGATGTTCAACAAAGCTTTGGAAGCGCTCGGTGGCGACGCCGATCAACTCGCGGGTAAGCTGAAGGGTGCGAAAGCGAAGAAGGCTTTGGCCCCGGGAGTTGCGCCGGTGGCGTTCAACTTGGCGTTATTAGAAGAAGAACAAGGCAATACTAGCGCTGCAGAGGCGCGCTACAACGCACTCTTGGTCGCTCAGCCAGACTATGTTGATTCCATCTTGCGGCAAGCCAAGATTCGCGCCGACCGTGGAGACTTTGACTTGGCGCTCGAACGCACGAACGAGGCGATCGCGGCGAAGGCTGATAGTGCCGATGCTATCGCTCTCGCCGGTTGGGTGTTGCTCAAGGCGAAGCGTTGGACCGAAGCTGAGCAGCAATTCGCTGCGCTGCGCGCGTTGCCCAAGCCCGATGCGGCGCCGAATGCGAAGGAAAAGACGCTGACGCACGACGAGTACGCGATGATCAGCGCCGCAAACGCAGCGTACTACAGTGCCATCAAAGAGGGTGTGCTCAAGCGTAACGATCCCAAGGTTATGAAGCGCGAGGAAGAACACTATGAACGTGCATACTCGCTCTATCAGAAGACGCTGCAAAAGAATGGAATGAACGTCTACGCCGCCAACGGTTTGGGTATCGTACTCGCCGAACGTGGACGAATCGACGAAGCGAAGACTGTCTTCCAATTAGTGCAGGAAGGCATGGCGGCGAAGGGTTCCATCAATCCGGACATTCTCATCAACCAAGGCCACGTGCTCCTGGCCAAGGCGCAGTACGTGCAGGCGGCCAAGCTCTACGAGCGCGCTCAGAGCCAATTTTATTTCAACCAGAACGAAAACGTGATGTTGTACCAAGCAAGAGCGCAGTATGAGAATGGTAACTTGGATGAAGCGCGTAAGATTCTTCGCAAAGCGTTGATGATCGCGCCTTGGAACCACAGAATTCGCTTCAACTTGGCGTACGTCATCCAAGAGATGGCGCAGCGCACGTTGAATAGAACGATGAAGAGCACGACTTCCGATGGGCGCTTGGCGCAAGTTGAGAGCGCGATCGAAGACTTGACCTTGGCGCACAAGCTCTTCGAGCAGCTTCAAGCGCTCGGCAACCAAGCCGAGTTTGGCTTTGACGCCAAACGCACGAGCGTCCACGTGTCCTTTTGCAAGCAAGCGCTCGCCAAGTCGAAACCACACTTGGAAGCGGCGCAAAAGGAAGAGGCCTCCATCTTGGCGGCCAAGAACGCGCAGCTCACGGCGCGTCGCGCCGCCGAGGAGGGTCGCGCCGCGAAGAAGGCTGCCGAGAAGTTGGCCAAGGAGACACACGCCAAGGAGCTCGAAGCCATCGCCGCCGAGTCCGAGCGTCGTTTCAAGGAGAGCCAAGCGCGATGGATGGCGGATCGAGCCGCCGAACGACCGACGAAGAAAGGTGCCAAGGGTCTCGGTCCCGCGCCCGTCGGCGAGGCTACGAGCGATCTCTCCGACGACGACGACGACGACGAACCCGCGCCGGCGGAGCGTCCGCCGCCCACGGCGGAGGAGCTCGCGCGCCAAAAGGAAGCCCTCGCCGCCGCCGGTCTCGGCGACAGCGACGACGACGACGACAAGAACGACGACGACGACAAGAACGACAAAAACCAAAACGAAAACGACGCTCCCGAAGATCAGGACGCGTCTCGCAAGCGTCCCGCCGACGACGACGTTCCCGCCCCCGAGCCCGTCCGGTCCGCGCCCGCCGACGCCGCCGACGCCGCCCCGGCCAAACGCCGACGCCGCGCCGCCGTCGTCGACGACGACGACGACGACTGATCCTCCTCCTCGCGCCCTCGCGTCCGACGCCTCGTCCTTCGCCTCAAAGGTGTGTAATCTCACGTCACGAACATCTAGGTCCCGTCGCGTTTAAATCCGTCCCGACAGCCGCCCCTCGGGAAAGATTTGAAAATGTGTGACGACCCAACGGCTGCGACCGTCACCGTCGTCGCGCGTCCGCACACGTCGACGCGGATCGGTCGGGCGTCTCGAGCGCGCGGGATGATGGCGGTGGAGAACGCGCCCGCGGTGGTGCGCGCGACGGAACGAGGGGAACGGGGCGTCGACGTCGAGAGGGACGCGACGACGACGACGATGAACGATCAAGGCACCGAGGGACGAGGGACGGAGACGACGGTGTGGGAGCACGAGACGCGCGAGGACGAGGAGGAGGAGGAGGAGGAACACGAGGAAGAGTATCTCGGACGGATTCGTCGGCGCGCGAGACGATGGGAGGATGGGGAAGGAAGCGATGAGGAGGAGGAGGAGGAGGAGGACGACGGGGAGGAGGCGCGCGAAGACGCCGTCGGCGGAGGAGGACGTCGACGACGATTGAAACGCGCGAACGGTGAGCGGGTGGCGCGATCAAAAGGTGTGGAAAGTGATTTTGATTCGAGCGATTCGAGCGATCTGGAGGAGGAGGACGAGGAGTTGATGATGGAGAGAAAGTACGCCGAGACGGGACGGTTGACGGATGAAGACGTCGAAGAGGACGCCGGGGCGGCGCGAGAGAACGCGTTCGAGAGAGGTGCGTTCGACGATGAAGAGGCGTACTCGAGCGATTCGTCCGAGGGTGTTCCGGTCATGGACGACGTCGAGGCGCCGGCGAGCGGAGGGGGACGCAAGAAGACGAAGAAGCAACTCAAGAAGGAGCGCGAGGCGCTGCTCAAGGAACAAGAGCGCATGATGAAAAAGGCGCAAAAACGAGCGCGATTTCCGGGATGGAACGTCGTTCCGGAGCGCATGTCGTACATGCCGTTGATTGAAAAGTTGCGCGCCGCGTTGGCCAGCTTACCACCGCCGCCAAAAGTTCAACCGCGAGTGTGCAGACAGGCGCCTCTGCGAGAGACGAACGACGCGCCACGGGCTGAGAAGAATGAGATTGAAATCGATCTGGATTCCGACGAGGATGACGACGAGGACGACGACATGTTGCGAGAAATGCTGGCAAAGAAGATGGCTCCAAAGCCCGTATCGGATGTGACAACCGAACCCGAGAAACCCGCCGACGAGACCGCTGCGGCTGGAGAAGACGCCGACAACGAACCCGAAGAGGAGGAGGAAGAGGACAGTGAGGATGAGCTGTCGGAAGAGGAAGACATGACGGAAGAAGAACGTCGGTTACAACGCAAGGCAGCGAAGAAGTATCTCAAGGCGGACAGAAAGACGAAAGCGAAAGCGGGCGGGGAGTTATTCGAAGATGAAGCCGAGATGTCCGAGGACGGCGGTCACACGGATGATGACGAAGACGACATTCAGGATGATGTGGATGATGTGGCTGACGCTATTGACTTCCGAGAAGAGCAATATGAAGACGAACGTCGCACGTTGGCTCGCCAGCGCGCTTTCATGAAAGCTCAGCAGGTGCAGGACGACGCCGAAGTGGAGAAGGTGAAGGACATGGTCGCCAACGGCTTTAAGCGCAAAACCGACGGTCTCTTCGATTCAGAAGATCGCTGGCAGCGCAAGAAAAAGAGCAATAATGATGATGAGTCTGATGATGACATGGACTACGGGCCTGTCATCGAACGTCCTGAGGAAGCGGTGGAATTGTCTGACGACGACGACGGTGAATGGCGCGAGCAGGCCGCCAGACGGCGCGCGCTCCAAGAATCCTGTACACAAGAATCGCTTCAATTACCGAATGCATTCGAGAGTGTTGTCAGTCAAAATCTCTTTGCGGCGGTCAAGGGGCGATCGAACTCGCTTCACATCGAATCACAAGAGGTTGAAGAGGGACCACTCGCCCGCGCCTTCTCCATGCCAGCCACACTCACACGCTCAGGCAGTCAACACGGCGCTGGAAGTTCATCGATGCTCGCTCGCCAATCCTCCAAGACATTTTTGGGTAAAAAGCGTCTAGCTTCGAAGGGAAGCAGTCTCATGCTCGGCAACAGCCAAGCGAGTCGCTCTTACGTGTTCGGTAGAAACGACAGCCAAAGTCAGTGGGGCACGGAAGACGCACCGGCGACTTCTTTCAAGGAACTTGGTCGCGACGAAGACGCTCGGGCCTTTGGCGCAATTAATGCCGCAAACACTGTTAGCAACAAAGAGTCGAGCGGTAGGGAGACGAAGAAAAAGCAATCTCTCTTCGCTATGATGAGCCAAGGGGCAGACGAAAACAAGTCTAAACCAGACGTACAAAAAGCTTTGAAAATGGCGACGCAGCGCAAGTAACGCGAGCGCTTCGAGTCAGACGATTGAATTATGCTTGTAATTTTGAGGCACACGACGGGACTTTTTTGATTGATATGAGGTGATCTTTACTGCAAACAATCAACTCTAAACACTCTCCTCTTCACTAACGCTGAGGGTCACATCTGACCCTCGCTTCTCTAACCACGTAGATACCACATACTAGCTGATTGAAACGCAACCGATGAGCTGGAGCTCATTCGTTTACATTTCCATCTCCTTACCGACGTACGGCTTGGCCATGTTTTCATCATCCTTCGGGGTGTGGATAACGACGGTATCCGGGATCGGCGTAGACGGACCGTTGCGGCCCTTCGGATCGTGGTCGAGCATGATCTTAACGCGCATACCGATGGTACCTTGGCGAAGCAAAGCGTGGCGAGTGCAGGAGACGATGTATTCACGAACCGGGTTACCAGAAGAGATCATGTAACCATCCTTGAACTTCATCGCCTTGGCACGCTGGCCACGAAGCTTACCAGAGACAACGACCTCCGCACCCTTGGCGCCAGCCTCCATGATGTATCGAAGCACGCCGTAGCACGCACTGCGTAGCGATAGAAAATGGAATAAGTCGGTTAGTCACGACACTCTTCGAAAGTCTCACGGAATCAACGCGCGTCAGCCCATCGCGAAACAGCCTCGATAACAGCCACTCTCTCAGCTGTGACCCTAGCTAGCTAAACAGATCTGTGTGGTCTCTACGAGCGCCATCGCGTCCATCTTCACGTAATGCGCAGGTGTAGTGCCGAATGTATCAACGAAAGTTTGACCGGTCGTGCAAGACAACTCATCGCACGCTTCGAGATTGAAAGGTTTAAATAATACGTACCGTCGCACGGCGAGACCGCCAAGAAGCTTGTAACGCAAAGACTCGCACTGTGCAATGGCGCACAAACCACGGTTGTTCACCTTTTCTGCGTAGAGCTCAACAGTGCCTTCGGCGAAGTTGAATCGGCGCTGCACAAGCGAGGTGAGCTCGCGAATGCGGCGACCCTTTTCACCGAGCACGTTAGCCGTGCGCGTGGCGCGGATGATGATCTCCGTCTTCATCGGCGTAACGCGGACCTCGACGCCAGAGTATCCGTCTTCCGCGAGCTCACGGACGAGCATTTCGTTGAGTTCGGCGAAGAAGACGCCATCGGCGACGAACTGTGAACGATTACGAAGACGCACGCGCGTCACTCTTGTCAGTCTCTCATTCTCGCCTCTACCCTTTTAGGGCTTTGCATACACGACGACGTCCGCGTGGATCGGGCGCACCCCCATCCACCGCCGACGCTTGTACGACGAAGAAAATGAATCGTGACGACTTTGCGACACATTTTCCTTCGCTTCCAACGTCAAAAGATCGTCGCGCGCGGGCACGGCGACCACCTCCAACCTCAAACGCCCCGGCGATCGATGGCTGGGCGAGAAACCCCACACAGAGCGCTCATCGCTCGCTCGCCCGTCTCGCGCACGACGTGCGCGACGACGCGCGGACCGTCGTCGCGCGCGTGAATCTTTTCTTCAACGTACCTTGCGCTTCTTGCTGATGTTGGCGGCCATGCTGTCGAAGTAGGCGTCGACAAAAGAGGCGGAGACGGTCGCGCGCGCGCCGTGTCGTCGCGATGGGCGAGCGAGGCCAGGCGGACGACCGTGACGCGAAGACGTTCGTCGTTTTGATGGGTTTTGGGGATCTTTACTATGAAGTTCGAGATTTTTCATAGAGTCCTGCATCGGCCAGTCCTGACCCGTCAAATGAGCTACTGTTGTTAGTTCGAGTTTGTCAGATGCGCTTGACTCGCTTGACTAGTTTACCATGAGTTACATGCTGCTATGCTTTTCCACCTTCCAAATCTTCGATGCGGCGAGCTTGAGAATCCAACATGGTTCTGAGGTGCTGGATTCTGTCTCGAAGCTCGTCGCATTCCTCCTCTCGTTCGCCTATGACTTCCAACGCCGCGGCGTACCGTTTCTCCCAGTCAGACGTCTTATCTCCCTCGGCGAGCCGTTCTGAGTTCACTAGCTCGTTTGCCAGCGAATCGCGCGTCTGTTCTAATTTTTTGATCTGATCTTGAGCGATGTGAAGTTCAGTCTCTCTCGCGGCAAGCTGACTCTTGAGCGTGGCGAGAGTATCGCGAACCATGAGACTTAAACCCGCTTCTCCTCCCGTGAGTAACATGGCTGGCGGCGGTGAAGACGTCGTGCTGTCGTTTGCGTCGCCCTCTGTTTTCCTCGACTGTATCTCGTTTTGAGCAACCTTGAGATCCGCCTCGAGTTTGGCCACGGTGGCAAGCAACTCTGCACGCTCACCATCCCAAGACTCGGCGCTTTGCTTATGCTTACCACGCTCTTGCGCGAGAAGTTGCTTCAAGTTTGTCTCGCGTTTTCGAGCTTCGTCTTCTAGTGCCGACAAACGACCCTCTTGCTCGGCGAAAGACTCGCTGAACTTAGACAACTTGGCTGACTCGGCAATGGTTTTCGCCCTCTGGTCCTCGAGCGCAGCTTTCAACGTATCGCACTCCGATTTAATCTTCTCCAAGCGCTCGAGTGCGACTTGTTTCTCTTTTTCTGCTGATTCCTTTTCATTTATCGCCGCAACTTCACGCTGCGCCGCAGATTCAGCTCTCGACTCAGCGTCAGCCAAACGTGTCGCCGCAGCTTTCTCAGTCGCCGCCCAAGCCTCTGTGCTTTCGTTTGCCTGTAGCTGTAGCGCCTCGATCTGTCGAAGTAATGGTCGAGTGCTCTCCGGCATGCGTCGAAGTAGTTCGTCATGACTGCTTTCAGCAGCCTGACAACGCTCCTCTACAGCGGCGAGATCATTCTTAAATCTCTCCTCTTGACGCTCTAAAGAAGCATTTGATCGCTGCAGGGAGTGCTGCAAATCTGAAATCTGGTCCTTCAAACTCTGCTCACGCTCACGCGAGCTCTTTAATTCACCGGCGAGTTCTTCACTGCGTGCCATGTTTGCCTTCACCTCTACGTCAGTAAGCTCTTCCTTCGCTTGCGCTAATTTGGATAAATAATATTCTTTCTGTTCACTCAGCTGTGTTGCCCATCGCTCCTTCTCCGCGACGAGTTCCTTTTGGGTAGCATCTAAATCTTGCGTGAGTCTGGCGATGGATTCATCCTTGATCTGAATTTCTCCACTCGCGCCTTTTTGCGCCTCATTGCGCTCCCTCAGCTCTAGCCTGAGCTTCTTGATGGTTCCCTCCATATCAGCTTGCTTCTTGCTCAAGACCTCACCCTCTGCCATGACTTCTTTAATCATTTCATCCTTTTCTTTTACCAGCATATCCGCGCTGGTGTAAGCATCCGCTTGCTTTTTTAGAGTTTTACACTGAACCATCAATTCTTTAATCCGTGCTTCGGCTTCGACGAGCTTTTGCTCGGCTGTGGCGGCTCGTTCGGCAGACTCTTCTTGCTCTGCGTCCAATGTCGCGCGTTGAGCCGCTCTGCGCGCGATCTCGGTCTCCCTCGCCTTCAGCTGATGCTTCACAACCTTCAACTCTTTGAGCGCATCCTCGTGACTCATATTATTCACGTTAATCTCGATCTCCTCCGCGTCATCCACCTCCTCTGTCGCGGCGGGCGGAGGAGGCGACCGGGGAGCGACTTTTGGCTTCGCAGTAGGCGGTTTCGGCTCAGACTCGGGCTTCTTCTCGCTCTCGGTCTCGTTCGGCGCCATCGTCGCGCTCGGGACCGACGATGATACGTCCGGTTCGGCCACCTTTTTCTCGCTCACCGAAGCGGTCGCGTCGGCGCTCTCGTCTCCGCTCGTCCGGGCGACGTCGCCGGTGGCATTCTTCCCCGCATCTTTCAACCCAAACGCCTCGTCCGCGCGTTGTTCCAAGTCTCTCGCCGCCTCACTCGCCCTCTCTGAGATCGCTTCTGCCATCGCTCGCACGTCCACGTTGTTGAGTTCGTTCAACGCTTCGCTCGCCCGCGCGCTGATCGTCGTCGTGAGCGAGTCAAAACTCCAGTCGCTCCCGGTGGTCCAACCCATCACGCTCGTCTCGAACGTCGAGCCACCGCTCGCGCTCGACGCCGGGGCATCCCTTGCATCGGCGTTTGCGCCCTCGGCGCTCGCTCCGCTCGACGCCATGCCTCCGCGCCGCGCTCTGGACGCGGCCCAGTCTCGCGGGCGCTTTCGAAAGTTCACTGGGCTGGGCGACGAGACGATAGTCGGGGACGCGCGGGACCGCGCGCGAGGGCGACGGCGCGCGCATGGCGGCCGATGATGAGGTCGACGACGCGAGCGGAGAGGAGGAGTCGGCGCTGCCCGAGAGAAAGAGGGTGACGCGAGGAGACGCGCGACGATTGGGAGATGGGCAACAGTTTTGGTGCACCACGAAGTGCTTCGTGCGAGAGGTGTTGGAGGGACGAGAGATCGCCATCGTCGATGATTCGGTTGAAAATTCGGATGGCGAGTTAGTGCACGGCGAAGACGAGGGGTTGGCGAGCGAGATGTACGAACTTCGGCGCAGGGGTGGCGGAGTGAGCGACGAGGCAACGTCGGAGGAGACGCCTCGCGTGGTTCGTCGAGTAGAAATTTGTGGATTCGTCGTGGAGAGGCGCGTGAGAAAAGATTCAAAAATTATGTTCACGGTAGATGATGGATCTGGGTGCGTGGAATGTGTGGTTTGGACTCAGGATGGCGGTGTGAGTGGAGAACAACTGGAAATGTTTGGGATCGGTAGCACGGCTGACGGAGCAGTTACAGTGGCCAAGGAAATTCGCGTCGGAACTCTCGTGCGCGTGCAAGGTAGAATACGGGACTGGCAAGGGCGACGACAAATTAATGTAGATACAGTACAGCCGAATCTCGATCCGAATGAAGAACTGTTGTTTTGGCTAGATGCGTCTCGAAGTTGAGCTAGAGCTACAGTGTAAATTATTTCTAAATTTTCTATTCTACTCGGGTGCAAGCGCGCTACCTGCATCCGAATCATCCTCGCTGATTTCAGGCAGCGTTTCAGACGTCTGTTGTATTTCTGTAGATCGTCGGGATCTAAATACTCCCTTTGCAGTTGACAGCCAGCCGCTCAAGATACTCGTTGAAGTCTCGCTGAGGGTGGATTGTTTGGCGCGCTCTGCGTCAAATGGAAGTTCAGGATCACTCGAGGATTCTAGATTCGAGCTGTCCGAATCGGATGATAGTGTTTGTTTCTCTCGACCCACTGCTACTTTTTCCTTTGAACGCGCGTCCATGCTTGACGCAGCTTCAGCGCGTACAGATTGTAACCAACCTCGCATCATTGAAGCAGCTGCAGGCGACACAGCAGAGCGCTTCGGTGGCGAGTTATCACTAGACTCGTGGGCAGATGATTCGCCTGAATCGTCTGAGAGGTTCGTTGATTCCTGTTGCAACTTTTTGCGGGATTCTCTCGCTTGTAACAACCAGGTTTGCATCATTATCCTGGAAGACGTACTCATTTGAGCTGAAGTCGCATATTTGGCCTCAGTATCTGTGTCGCTTTCTGATGAGAAGTCAGTCGAAGAAAACACCCCTACTTCTTTCAGTGATGACTGTCTATTTGCGCGTAGTTGCTTCACGGCCGCCAACCAACCCATGAGTGCAGCTGAAGCGCCTTCGGACAATGTGACCGTCGGGAACCGTTGCGTGCCAGTATCAGCTTCACTCTCTGAGGTATCAGAAAGCATGAGAAGGTTTGCACCACGTCCGGATGCTCGCGACCCCGCATGCGTGAGCCAAATACGCATGATTTTATCAGATGACTCTGACAGCCTCACCTCTCCGAATTCATCTTCGAAATCTGAATCAGATTCTGACATCTCTCCAGCTCGCATTCGTCGTCGAACAGCCTTGCCGAGCTTGAGCCGTCTCGCCGTGCGTGGTGAGAGAATTTCTTGTAACTGATCGATAACCCAATCCCTATTTTTCGACATGAACGCGTGACGGAACTGATCACTCGTCAAATCTGCGGTTGTGATGTCCATGGCGCGTCCATCCGTGCTTTCCTCAACTTGTTGCATTTTTGGAGCGAAGAGAGTGGTAAAGTCTCCCTCGTCAAGTTCTTCTTCAATGATCATCTCACCTGCAGTGATGGATGAGGTGATTTTCCACAGTCCACAGTAATCTGCGAGCACCATAGACAAACGTTTTGCGGTGTACGACGCACCTAGTACTAAAATGACACAAGCCCAAAAGAGAATATCTTCAAACATATTATAGTTTGCCCGAAGCATCATGGATAGGGCGAGAACAAACAAGAAAGATCCAGCTCCGCCGAGAGTGATGACGAAGTAGTACTGACTTGAAAAGCACATTTGATCAATAGCTCTTAGACCAGGATCGATCGATTCGTCGTATACTTGCTCAAGGCCTTTCCATCTTGACGTTCGATTGATAAAGCGGTACCGTGCATACTTCAGGTACTCGTATACTTTCCATCCATGAAACAACTCTTGGATATTGAATGTCAGTACATCCATAACGATTTGGAACGGAATAATAACGACTGAAAATAGCAGGTAGATCAAAAGATCTTTCTTTCTGAAACCATAGAGGTAGGAAAGCCGTAGTTGATCGTTGAAGTCCCAGAAAAAGAAGATGAAGAAAGGCGTCATGTAAACACTCGCAGTGTTTACACCGTAAGCTGCGAGGAATCCCATCAAATCCTCGACTAAAGTGTCCTCGGCATCGACTTTCACTTCTTCTTCGACGTCATCGTCGTCGCCAAATTTAAATGGCAAAAGATCAAGAACAAAGTTGACCACATAACTGATTTTGTCGGGAAGCACGAGAGCACAATACGCAATGAAAGCATCCAAGTACACATATTCAACCATACCCATGATTGTTTCGAAAAAGAAGCCGAGCGTGAAATCTGTGAAATCGTCTGCACCAATCGTCGCCACGCCCACAGAGGCCGAAAGCACTATCGACACCGGGGCTAGCAAAAATGCCTCCCCGAGCGCTGTTTCAATTTGCATTTCCAAGATGACGTGTACAACCTTCAGCAAGAAGAAAATGGTGAAGAACTGAACGCCAAAAGTGTCAGTGAAAGAGAACTCGATCAAAAAGACGTTTGTTACATTGACCAGAAGATTCATCAAGACAAAGTGACTTCGTTTCCAGACTTCTGGCTTGAACATGACTTCATCAACGTAACGCTCGTCTTCCAACTCTTTTTCTTCCTCATCTTTCAGCTCTGCTGGTACCAGGATTTCGGCACAGACACCCATCATGTACATGCTAGCTGTCAAGAAGCATACGGCATATCTACCAGATGTTGCTTTCTCCACGACTGCTAGGTCGATCTCACGGCCAATATTATCGATACTGATGGGAAACGTTGTGATGATGGGGAAGGCTGTGAAAGCAGCTCGAAAGCCAAATTGACACAATACGAAGGGTAACATCCCGAGTGTGACGCCAAGGAGCGGAGGACCAATCATGATGCGGATGTACGGTACGAACCTGAATCTTGGAGGATCTTTCAGTAAGGTGAAGATTCTCACCACCATCCATACTGCAAAAATGAGAACAACGGCGAGCAATCCAATCGCACAGAAGAGCACAAGGTAGAATAAAAAGTCGAATGCGAAGTAGTTCAGCAGATCGAACCATCCCAGAGCTTGCGTTGTGATTGTAAGAGCGTATGAACCGTCGTGGCTCGCTGATGAAACATAATTGTCCATGGTGACTGTGGCGGCAATGATACGTTTGTCCTTAGCGCTGACCTGGTAGTACAGGATTTCGAAATCAACAGTAGTGGGAATGAGGCCAGCTGTCAATACGAACCCTTCGACAGGGCCAAAAGTAACAGGAATCAGTTCCTGAGCGACAATATCTGAGGCATATTTGGTCTTGTCGACCGGAGGTTCCGTTTGATCGTTCGCTAAAATACTCGCCTCAAACAGTGCATCTTGACTCTCAGCCTCAGCCGTCAAATAAAAGAGAGTATCCCCTTCTGCTTCATACCAACGCTTTTTTGCAGAAGCTTCAGTAAAGAGTTCTTCGTAAAAACATGATAGAGATAAAGTCAATTCATCAGCCACCGCAACCTGCACTTGCGGGCTGTATTGATCAATGTAAACAGTCTCCTCAACAGGTACCAAAGTAGACTCACCATAACTGACAAATGTTCGATCTGTTCCAAATGTGATTGGCTTGTATTCCGTTTCAGTGACGTGTTGCAAGTAAATATGACTGTCGTGACCTCTGCATGCAGAAAAGAATGGCAAATAATCCATCGCAAAGAGTGTCTGATCTGTCGACCATAACGCTTCATTCAAGAGATTCTTTTCGGATTCATATATGTCTGGAAGTGAAACGATGGCATTTTCATCTTGCTGTCCGTCCTCCGACGTGATCACCCAGTCTTCTGCGGTTGTAGACGTATTTAGAGTAATGTCTGCCAAGCTAGGTGAGCTTTCTTCAGTTAGAATTCCTTGTTGTCGTAGGAATTTGTATTTTTTCCACTCAGCTCCAACTGTCGAGTTGTAGTCGATTGTTACTCGGGCATCCACCCTTCGACAGCCTGAAAGTTGATCGACCGTAGCGCACTCAGCGTAATCGTTAGCTATGGCTCTGTAGAAAGTGGACGCTACAGGTGAGTTCAGTGGAGACAGGTAATCCGCGTCCGTGTCGAAAGGCAGGACGGCATGAACTGAGTATAGTTCATTTGCGCTCGCCCGCTTCGGATAATCAACGTCAATACAGAGCGTGTCCAAGAATGAAGCGCGATTTCTCAGCCCAGTATTTGCATTGAGAGCTTGTTGAAATCTACCATGAAGCATTCGCAATTCCAATCTAAACGGTAGATCATCCAAAGCCTGTATAACGAGTTCATGTAAACCTCTCTTCCAGATGTAATTTCCAAACTCGGGCTCTTTAATGTTAAAACCAGCCGCAGTTCCGTCACGATTTCTCGTGAACCAGAATGGCATTTCGAGTGATTCTTGTGAGGGAGGACACTTCTTTTCTTGCTCCTCGCCTGCTATAACTTTCATGTCTAACCAGGTAATACCGTCCGCCGTGTCCCACGGTGGACAGGGTACTGATTTGTACTCTGATTCTGTACAGCGTGTATCATCTATGACCGGATTTGTAAAAATTAGGAGTTCATAATGCTCTCCATACTTTAAGTTTTCGTCAATTAGGCGCCAGTCTAGCTTAATTCTTGCTGTGTGACCACGCGGCAGTGTGAACTTCATTAACGGGATATTTTCATCGTCTACGGCAACATTTTGTCCATCACTATCCAAAATGAATGTCGGGTTCAAGAGTTCCCAGTTCTTGTTCTCACAAATATTCCGAGCCATATATGCGAAGGGATCAGTCGCATTTGGATCAATCGGAGACACTGTCGAACTGTTGGACGAATCATCAACTTGCAGTAACTTTCGACCAGCATCAATGTTTTGCCTGACGGATGCAAGTGAGTCTGTACTAAGGCTGCTTGCATTCACAGCTTTCTCATATGACTTCTCAATGAGATCAAAGCTTACAGGCATCACACGCCAGAATGTGATTAAGTCAGCTGAGCAATCGTCCAAGCTCAGCGCAGACGCAGTCGAAGTAGTCCCGTTGGGGCATCTATTCAAAACTTGTCCAGTGCCTGCTGGACAGAAGAAACACGGCTGACATGGGAACTGCTTTCGCGTAGAGTACGAGGAACCCGCTGGACAGTAGTAACCAGCGGGACATTTGTTCAAAAACTGTGTCTCAGGAGTAGTACCAGGTCCACAGACATAACCATCGGGACATTTGTGCTGCGCGAGCGATGTGCGTGCATCACAGACGTACCCTTCAGGACATAATTCAGCCTCACCCTCCGAATCCAGCTGTAACAGGACGCATTTATCCGCATCGTAGCAATCCGCCGTTTGAGTCGCACTGCACGGAGTGTTGGTTGAGTCACAGTAAGAGGAATACTCATTGGTCGCGACAGTTCCTGTACCTCGAGGTTTGTTGTTGCTCATACCATCAATACCGCATACGATCCCACTGTTGCAAGGTAAACAGAGAGACTCTTCTGTCGTGGTGCTTGCTGGACCCCAAGTTCCCTTTGGACACTGACGGCAGGCGACAGGATCACGAGCAGAACGAAAGTAGCCGGCTGGACAGGCTTGTGGCTTGTACGTAGCTTCATCTACACATTCATAACCCGCGGGACAGGGGAGGCACTCCTGGAAGCCTTCGTACGGTGTGTACGTGCCTGGAAGACAAGTTACCGCCGCCGCGTTGCCCGAACCGGAGCTAAAGGAACCTCTCGGAGCTGGAATTGGAATGTACGTACGTTTCGGACAGTAGTGGCCCGGTGTACACGGCCTCATAGGGTTGTAGACGTCCGTGGCTGATGACGACGCCACCGTAGAATCACCGGTGGCCCATTCACAGAAGCTACCTTCTTTGCATGGTTGGGGCTGCTTGAAGGAACCTTCCAAAGTCAAGTTTGTCGCAACGCCTTCCGTACAAAAGGTAGTCGGTGGACATGGTTTTGGTCGGAAATTCTCTTCTTTCAATGTAATACCAGCCTTTGTGGAAGCGCTCAAAACGGCGGCGACATCGATGATCGCAAGAGGGTCTCGTGAAATCGTGTTCTCGAGACAATAGTGCCCGGCTGGACAGCGGGTTCCCGCAACAGCCAGACCCTCTTCATCACAGACAAAACCGGGCGTGCACGGTTCTGGTTTTTCGCGCGCGAACCCAGGACAGATTGTACCTTTTGGACATTTCTGACAAGACTGTTGTCCGTACTCAGAGTTGAATTCACCAGGGAGGCACGGTTTGGGCTCTGCATTCGCCACCCCTGGGCAGTACATTCGTTTCGGACATCGCAGACGCTCTCCGGGAGGGCAATAGTGACCAGGTGGGCAAGGTCCCGTGCCCTGAGGCGTGATGGAACCTGGCTCACACACGTAACCCGCGTAACACTGCTGCGGAGTGGTGAAGTTGTATGCAATACTTACGCTCGACACAACCCCAGCGGTGCAATACATACCGAACGGGCATGGCAATGGTCTTTCTGCGATGGTGAAGTCGGTGAAATTACTCGTCCTGGTTCCTTCGAGACAGTAGTGGCCTGGTGGACACTGCGTTTGGGGAAGTGCTAGACCAGCCGAATCACAGACTGAACCTCGTGGACACACAAGTGGCGTCATTGATCCAGTCTCAGGTGCAATGAAGCCAACAGGCGTCGGCAGGCAGTCAGACTGACCGGTTCTCGGTTGAAACGTGCCTGCTGGGCATAACGTGAAGTTCTTTCCGCCACCGCAGTACGCACCTCGAGGGCAGAGGATGGCTTCACTTTCCGGACAGTACGATCCAGACGGGCACTGGGAAAAATGGAACAGCAGTCGCTCATTTGAGAAGTCGATCCCATTGGTGGATACTTCTACAAAGACAGTGCGAGTACCGGACTGCTCTAATCCAACGATACAGAGTATAGAAGTGGGCGACAAATAAGTCGCTTTGGTGAGTTCCCTTCCGAATCGGCACGTCAAACTGGAGGAGTTCACAAAGTTTGAACCAGTGATGAATATAGGACTTCTGCTGCCACTTAAACCAACCTTTGGAATAACACCTGAAATTTTTGGAGGTACTTGGTAATCAAATGTGACGGTTTGATTGCTAGAAAGATCTCGCTTGTTTCCTGAGATGGTGATGTTGGCACTACCCAACTTCCGCGCCGGTGTTACACACGTTAAAATATCACTCTGCGTTCTGTACGCCGCAATGGGAAAGAACGTCCCGACGCCGCAGCTGTACTGAATGGAATCGTGCAAATTCGCTGCGGAAAGTGACAAAGTCGTACCCCCGTTTTGCGAACCAGTCGATGGAGAGAGCGCTGTGAACACTGGATCTTGGATATACTCATACACGGTACCATTTACGGAAATAGCTGAGGCGTCCTTCCTAGAGCTCACACCAAAGTCAACAAGTCTTTCCATCCGATCATCGTTGTCGATCACCTTGGAAAGGCCAGTTACGTCGGCAAAACGGAATTGCCACGTTGACGGTGGTGTGACACAAATAGCGAGATGGGAGGACACTACTCGTATCTCCGAAGGTTCCATGGCGCCGTTGCCAAAGAAGCAATAGGCAGACTCGTGCAGATGTGTACCGCTCACGAATAGTGTTGTTGAGCCTTTGACAGTACCAACCTGTGGTTGAATGTTGAAAACGACCGGCTCAACGAAGATCTCAAGTTCGACTCGAACATGTTGGTCCGGCAATGACACAATTTCCACAACACTGAAACCGTGAGCAGACATCGGAGTTTCACACATAATTTCAGAACGAGTGGCATCCACTCGTGCGTAACGTGCTGGTACGATTGTGTCGTCGAGTTGACAACCTAGCCGCAACGTATCCGGCAAAGAGAGTGCGGACATTACGAAGTTCACAAGCGTTCCTCCCGATGCACCGGCTCTTGACGGTATTACAGACAAAATTGACAGTGGGTCATAGTAGTCAACAAAGCCTGCCGCGACGTGATCTTTCGAATTGAACGTCAATGAGACGCTGATTCGCGTGTTCCCTGTACCGGCGGGTGTCGTACATGTAACACCATTGTGCAAACGCTCACCTGATGTAAGAATCGTACCGAATCGACAGAAAGTGTCGTGATTTGGGATGTATTCATCATTCGGACTCTCGAAGCTCACCGTCAGCAACTGCCCACCTTCTGAGACGACATGAGAAAAGCTACTGGATGGCATTTTGAAGTAATCCATGTACGTAAATGACGCATGCTCCGAAGTGCCTTGGTCGTCGTTTTCAAATCCAAATTCAAACGATGTAAGGATAGGTGAGAGTCCGTAGCGGTCACGAAGCGCAGATGGCGAAGTACAAATAGCGAGTGCAGAAGAAACCAGATGCGCCTCGTTCGTCTGTGGACCGAAATGGCATAAGCTCGGTGCGTGCAAGTCATATCCTGTGACATGAATCACGGAACCACCGTCGAATCCTATCACAGGGAAAGCACTTTTCATCACTGGTGGTTCGAACAGCTCAAAATCAACACCCGGTCCATCATATCCTACAACCGACACCTCAACAAATCCAACCAAATGGGTCGGTGCTGTGCAGACGAGCGTGAACGCTGTGCATCTTTTTTCGTTTATACTCGTGCATGAAGATTTAGTGGTCACCTGAGAGATTGGTACGGGGAAAGGTCCAAATCTGCAAGCTGTTGGTGATGAGCTCCATTCGTTGGCTTCTATCTCTACAGTGACTTCAGTGAGACCCGCCGTGGAAGCCCTTCCGGGAATAGAGGACATCATGACTATATCGTCGTCGAAATACTGTATGAATAGATCACCGAATTTCGAACCTAGGTTCGAAGATAACCAGGCAGTAACGTTCCTTGGAGCACTCGCAGGGGTGATGAATTCAATACCGTCACCTGTACTGCGAGCATACATAGGACCTATCGTTCCGACGTGTCCTATGGCTAACTCAACCATCTCTTCGGGGATGGTAGCGCTGCTCATGGGAGTAGCCACCACTTTGATCACGTCCCCTCCTGATGTTCCTACTTTCGCATCAAAGCTGGAAACAAAAGTAGGAATCGACAACACGGTCATGACCAAATGTTCACTGTAGTCCAAACTCTCACTGGTATCGACGTAGAGCTCAACTTGTCGCTTCGAATCGTTGTCTTTGAAGTCAAAATGCGGCGTCTCGCACACAGTCAGAGCTGTCGAAAGAACTTGTCCGGGCGTACGAAAAGTGCCAAATACGCACCTCGTTGTTTTGCCGTCGAAATCAAGGAAATCAGAACCATGCAGGATGACTACTTCACCTCCAACTTCACTAATCATGTTCGGATGAGACGAATTTAACGTTGGATCAGGTTGGAACATGAACACCAGATCAACTTCATCGATACCGGGCGTGGAACCAAGACTTATTTGCGTGAACCCGGCAGCATATGCTGGCGTAATGCACTCTGAAACATGTGTTGGCGTTGTAGATACAGTCACTGCAGATACGTGGAATCCAGCGATGTGGCACTTAATAGAACTATCCATGGGGTTTTCATGAACAAGCCTCACTGGCACGCCCCCGTGCATCGACCCAAACGATGGGTAGATTGCAGAGGAGGAAACTTCAACAGATTCGCGATAGCTGAAGGGATGCGCGCGTTCGTCAAAGCTCTCGCCGAATAGCCTGGCGTAAACTGGGACTAAGCCCTGTGTGTGTGCCGGAATCACACATTCTAGTGCACTTTCTATGAAAACTCCACTAATTGGCCCTAGCGTTCCAAACTTGCACGCAGCGTTGTCGAATGTCTGCGGGCGTCTAATTTTGAAATATATCAACGCCACAGAACCTCCCTCATCACTGGCATCCTGCGGTATGATACCTGACATTGTATCTTCGACCAAATAATCAAATACAACTCCGGATGATTGAATTTCGTCATCTGTGAGGCTTGTCGAGCCACTCGCAAGGGTACTGACTACGACGGATCCCTCCAAATGCGCTGGTTGCTCTACCACTGCAAGCGCGCTTGATATAACAGTAGCGATAGTAGGTAGTTCCTGGCCGAAAACAAACTTTTCATGAGTCAATGTATTGAAGTGTTTTCCTGATATTTTCACGACTTCACCTCCGGACTCTCCTCCATCGCGAGGTTGCACGCCTGCAATTTCACCCTGAACCTCGTAACTGAGCTGCGCTTGTGGGGACATCTTTATGCTGACGTCATTCACCTGTATCCCGATGGAAACGAAACCAGAAGCGTGATCTGGAGCAAGACAAGAAACAACACCAGCAGATGTAACTTTCGCAACGACAGGCTGAAGGTCGAACACACATGCAACCGGTAACGTTGAGACGGAGGACGGCAACGGTTGTGAGAGCGTCAAATCTACGAAAGACCCACCATCCAGCGATATTAGCGTACGATGTGGCTCGGTGGTCTCAAGATGTGCGATGTACTCATAGTATAATACCTCAGTAGCACTATCGTGACCGTTCATTGCCACATTCAATGGCACTTGACCCGGCGAGTGCGCTGGTAGTATACATTCAACTTTTTCAGAAGAGCCTTGTGTGAGAGCTATACCAGAAATGGTCCCAGCTTTGCACGTGATGACGCTCAGTTCTGTCGAGAAATCGCCGTAGATGTCTAATATTCCTCCACCGGTTTCCACTCCTCGCATTGTAGGCAGGCCAGTTTCTATTTCGGGCAACCTATCGAGTTGAATCTGTACACTTGTTGTCTCCCCAATCCCATCGTACGAGAGTCGTACGAGAGCCTCATCAGCCTCGCCTTGAGGAGAAATACAAATCACCAGAGCGGAAGAAACAGTGTGCAAATTCGATACCTGCGATTTTCCATTCACTTTGAAGACGCACTGCCCGCTCATATTTGTACCTCCCCAAGCCATGTTGAAACCAGAAATGTAAGTCATGCTGCTACCCAGCGTCGGTACGATTAAGGGCGCGATGCGCAAAATTCTAGGCTTCACGACATATTGGAATTCAGCTTGCGAATAGGTGAAATCTTGTGAATTCATGGAAACTGTTACGACTGTAAATCCGGCCTTGGATGCTGGAACGTTACACTGTGTTCCGTCGGAGATACTTAGACCATTCGTAGTCGTTTTGCCAAACTTACACGAACGATGCGATCCATAAAAATTTTCACCATGCAGCGTGACCAGCCCACCTCCTGTGACGAATCCAGACGCTGGAATAACTGACGATGACAGCGATGGAATTTCTTTATATTCGAAATCCACCCCACCCTCCATCAATTTTATCTCTGAAGCACTATTATGGTGAAATACATTCACTCGCACAACTCCTGCTCTGCTCGCGGGTGAAACACATGTTGCTGTACTAGATGATATCCATCTGCCATGAACATTCATAATCGTCCCGAACCTAAAACCCATTAGAACGTCCTTTCTCAGGGATAAACCACTCAAAGTCAGGATAGTTCCTCCCGTGAAAGGGCCAGATGTGGGAGAGACGCGAGACAAAACAGATGATGACGTGTTCATGAACTCAAATGGTAACCCAGGTACAGACCAATCAAACGGATTGTTTGAGATAGCCAAGTGATGATAGCCAACCTCCATGGTGGAGGGTTCACACAGCACTTGAGTTGATGATATGAATACAGCTGGAGTCGGAGTGAGAGTACCGAATCGACATAATGAAGATGTTGAAAAGTGATCTCCATAAACAGCAATCAACGTGCCACCAATCGCGGGTCCAGCTAACGGGGACAAATGATCAAGTGAAACCTTCCTTGTGAGTATACCATTTGCATCGGTTGTTTCGACGATATTGTTACCTTTACTGTCGACAATCGTGATATCGTATTCATTGACACCGTTGTTATCTTCAGGTAACCCGCAAAGCACAGAGCCATCACTCAAGACCGTACCTGGTACCAGAGCGTCACCATTGCCGAGATTACAGTATACGTCCTGACCAGGGACAAAGCCCGTGCCCGTGATGGTCGCGGTGTTGTTGTCGTTATCTATCACTGTAGTCACAGTTGCTTCGTCTACGTACATGAAAGTCAACTGCGGGCCATCAGCAAAATCTGCACCAAACTCGCTCAACATTCCAACATCAAAGTTCACGATCTCTTTTGAATGGGCTGGGGCGATACATCTATACTCATCTTCTGCAATCCACTCGCCAACAACTGGTCCAATGGATCCAAATTTACATCCAAGCTCGTGAGAATCGCTGAAAGAGTGTCCAGCCGCAGTCACTGTTGTACCTCCCTCGACGAGTCCCATGAATGGTGACAAAGCCGTGACCACTGGAGGTGGATCAAACAAAAACTGCGGCTTCATAGCTAACTCTACTGCGGTTGCTACTACCGACACATCTAAAGCGTATGCACCTTCAAGCATAGCTGGGGTTTCACATATAATCAACGATGACGAGATCCGCACAGCCGCCACAGTGACTGTACCAAATCTGCAAACTGGACCATCTTGCAGTAAATTCTTGCCATCTAAATGTACCAAAGTACCTCCGCCCACGGCGCCAAATCTGGGCGCTATTCTAGTAATCTCTATCACGTCTTTCTGTTCTAGTTGTATGCTCACTAAGCCATTACTAGAATAATGGAAATCTTGCCCGTTTGCGGCGACTGCCACCGTCACAAATCCGACACCAGCCGGAGCAACACAGCTAACATCGTTGTTAATCCCAGCAACAGCTGGAACCGAATGAGAGCCGAATTTGCACGAGAGATCTGGTAACTGCACTACGCCTGGAACAGTCAGCACCACATGGGACGATCCAGAGGAGGAGACTTGCGATGGTGCAATGGCGTCGACAGTGAGACTTGACTCAAAAGTGTATGCATCGGTGTATGAAACATAGTCCCGATGATTCATGGAGATACTAAGCTCCTTCGCCCCTGAAGTCGTTCCTGGTGTCGTACACTCAACTGTACTAGCGGTCTGCCAGACACCCATGACATCGATTGCAGCGAATCGACATCGGAGCATGCTCGTAGATGCAAAATTCTGTCCAGTCACTGTGACTAGCGTACCTCCTTCACTTGTTCCCATCTTTGGTTGAATCTGATTGACGGAAGGAAAACCAACATACGTGTGATGGATACTGCTGAACGCTTCGAAGAAACTGGAAGTTGTCAGGGATACATCGATGGGAACTGTGCCTGAATCTATTGAAGGTGACTCACACTTCATGAGGCTTGAAGAGACGATGTGTCCAATAGTTGTTTCTTCTCCAAAGCGACAGTATTGAGAAACATGCATATCGGCACCAACTACGTCAACTATGCCTCCCGAAAGACCATAAATAGAGTTCACTGCATCGACTTTTGCGCCACCGACGAACTGGTAGCCCTTTGTTCTCAGAAAATCTCCAGTTTCGTTGTTCAGAGCGAATTCTACACTCACGAACCCCTCTCTGTGCGCCGGTGCTGTGCACTTCACCGTTTCACTGTCTATATAATATGCGGGAACGAATATGTTGTCGAATTTGCACGTCAGCGCTGCTCCCGGTAAATTTCTCACATCCGCAAGGTTCTTTCCTGAGAGCGTCAAGACTTCACCGCCACCGATGTGTCCCGAGTTTGGATGCAACCACTCAACCTCTGGGATTTCGTATCCTCGCGCTCCGAGCGCGCAAAATGTCGCACAGAGAGACAAAAGGACAAAAATAGACCAAATACCGCGCCATGCATCCACCATCCTCGCGGTGAATCGTTGGACGTGCCCAGACCTCTGCCTCATCCTCAACAACGTGGCCTCAAGACGTGCTCAAACGCTCAAACATGATCTCAATCTTGGAGTGCACCCGCCACTGAGGGTCCTGTCGTCAATGACGCTACGGTTTTTCGCTCGTCCGGCGCTCACGACCGCGAAAACTTCGACTCGAAGCTAAATCGAAGCCGTGTTCGCGAAGGCGATGAATTCAAAACAGAACAAACGAACAATCAAAGTCGTTCTAGGACGACGACAGAAAGCGGTTATGCCTCCGCGAACGCCGCGCTTCACTCGCACACACGTTTTCCCTCGTCGCTTCGCGACGTCGTGTGATGCGAACGTCGCGGCGAACGTCGACGGAACCGTTTCCGAAGCCGCTGGCGCGCGAACGACCCGCGGCTCGTACTCCCCGTCGTACGCCGTGATATTTCCCTCAAAGTATGCATATTTAGTATTAAACGTTGTTTAGGTCTAACTTTTTTTCGAGCACATCGGGACGCGGTTTTGGCGAGGCGGACGGAGCGCGCATCCGCCTTTTCGAGACGCAAGCGAGGTACGCACGCTCGAGCGACGCGAGCGCGAAGCGCTGTATGGAGCGATATAATCTTTGTGCGCATTCTTCGGCGTCTGCGTCGTCTGCCAACGCAGAGACGTCGGGGAAGCGACGGAGAAAGTAGGACTCCGCGCGAGGGATTTAGGGTCACCGCCGACCGATGAGGGGCGATGGTGAACCCGCGTGCGGCGACCCGTACGAATAGCGCGGCGCGTGAGGGCACCAGGAAGAACATAACGATTACGTACTGACGCATCCTCCTTTTTCCCCGACTCGTCATCAGTAGCCAGCAGGAAACATGGTGACTCCGCTCATCAAGCACAAGATCGTCAAGAAGCGCACGAAGTCGTTCAACAAGTACCAGTCCGACCGCTTCAAGCGCCTCCAAAACGTACGTATCGCGACACTCAGCGAAGCAATGGTCGTGGAAATTATTCACGTTTCGATTCGGTGTCTCACGCGCGCTCGCGAGCGTTGTTAGCTGCCACGCAGCCGACGATCCTCGAGCCCGTGAGAGGGTTGCAGACCCTAAACTAGCACCCGCGCCGCGAACCTTCACGCAACGATCCAGCGGCCTGCGGCACTGGATAGCCGCGCGAACGCACGAATAAAGAGTGTTTAGAGATTGAGACTGACCGTATTTATTTTCGTAACACAGACGTCATGGAGACGCCCGAAGGGTATTGACTCTCGCGAGCGCCGTAAGTTCAAGGGCTTGGCGCCGATGCCGAACATCGGTTACGGCACTGCCAAGAAGACTCGTCACTTGTTGCCGAACGGTTTCTTGAAGTTCGTCGTGCACAACGTCAAGGATCTTGACCTTCTCCTCATGCACAACCGCAAGTACTGCGCCGAAATCGCGCACAACGTGTCCACGCTCAACCGCAAGGCCATCGTCGAGCGCGCTCGTCAGCTCAACGTGAAGGTGACGAACGCCGCGGCTCGTCTCCGCAGCGAAGAAGACGAATAAGTGTCTTCTTAGCCTTAAACTTAGGAGCAGTGTCAGCGAGGAGGGTGTGATATTTGGGATAGCATCAACTTTGGAGTCTTTGTTAGAAAAACATCGAAGTCAAGAGCAAATTTGCGAAGCCTCAAGTCCCCAGTAATTCGTAGATCGTCCTCGTTTCTCGTACAACTAGCGTCTGTAGGACGTGCTCTGGTCACACTCATTCGCTCGCATCTCCTTGAAATCCCCTGCGCGGTTTTCACGAAAGTTGCGAGAGCCTCAGACACCACTGCGAGCCGCGGCGCTAGCAAGAGCGCACTCGGCCGTGGTCATCAAACCTCGTCGTCATGACGGACGATCAAGGCAGTGAAGGAGACGCTCACGTAGCATCCTCACCCGCGTTAGATAATATTCCTGAGTTAGAAAAGTTTCTCGACGTCGACGAACAAGTCTTGGCGGACGATTACTCCAACGACGTCCAAGGGGCATCAGAACTTGAAGTTACCGCCAAGTATTGCCGAGATTGTCACGTGGCAAGTCAGAGATTGTACCACGTCGCTGCACTTTCAAGAGTTTGTGATGGATTGGATGATGAAGATGCTTTTCCGATCGATCTGATAGCTGAACTCGCAGAGGATGATGACAATGACGTTAGACGGTGTGTGGCGGAGCAGCTCGATGGCTTCGCACAGTGCATAGGACGGTTGAGTGGTAGTCTGGATAGTATAAATGCGATTAAACTACTCGGAGTGAACTTCATGCTCGTAGAGGATGACTGCGACGCGGTTATAGAGGCAGCAGAGCACACCTGCAGAGAAGTGGCCTCTCTACTGTCAACGGAGAAACAGCGCAATTTACTTCTCCCGACGTTGAAGGATTTCGCAGCCAACGAAGAGGAAGAGATAAGGGTGAGTGCGGCAAAAATGTTCGGCCATTTAGCAAAAGTGGTGGGCGTGGAGATGACGAAGAGTGACATTCTTCCGAGCCTGGTGAACTTGGCAGGCGATGAGGAGTTCAGAGTTAGACAAGCCGTAGGCTCTGCCTTGAGCGAGATATTCGAGGTTTTGCCTGCGAAAGATAATTTAGAATTACCTTTACCAGCATTCAGTCGGTTATGCAAGGATAACGTGTGGGCAGTTCGCGCGTCATGTGCCAAGCACGTTGTGCAAGCAGCCAGAGCGGTTCCGTCTGAGGTGATGCTCGATGTTGCTTCGGAGATTTTCGAGCCTTTAGCGAATGATGTCAGTTTTAAGGTGCGTACTGCAGCTTTTGAGCACCTTGGGCCGTTAATCTTTGCGCTGAGCTCTGTCGGAGTTCCAGTCATGTTTGTTGATCATTTCACTAGTATGGCGGAGAGTTCGACAAGCAACAGCTCACTTCAAGAAACCTGCGCGTACAATCTACCTGGTGTTGCGCTGTCACTGACGGCGAACCGATGGCAAGAGCTTTACCCTGCGTTTCAGTTACTGTCGTCAAGTCTGAACTGGAGAGTTCGTCGTACACTAGGCCGCTCTCTCCATGAGGTAGCGAAGATCATCGGGCGGGATAGGGCAGAGAAAGATTTGTTACCCGTCTTAGAAAAGCTCTTAGAGGACACTGACGAAGTGAAAATTGGTCTGATTGAACACTTGGATGAGATTTTCAACGTTATGGGTTCAGGAGCTCGGCTGTCTCTTGTTCGCCTTCTATCAAACTTCAATGCAGAAGACACTGAGAAGATAGGCAACTGGAGAATTCGCTTCGCGCTCGCCAAGCAAATTGTTCCCATCGCCGAACTGTTACCTGGAGCAGCCACGGCCGAGTTTTTATTACCAGTTCTGTTAGCGTATCTAGATGACACCGCGGCGGTGGTCCGAGAAAAAGCTGTTAGTGTCGCGAGTACAGTTCTCGTCAACACGACAAAGGAGCTTTCCTGGTATTCTGAGCAAATTGTAAACGCTCTGTCATCCATAAAACTACTTGCGACGAGTCACAGATGGTCAGATCGTAGAGCTTATGCGACTATTTCGCTAGCTCTCGCAAAAGAAGTGGAGCAGAGAATCGTGGTTGATGAGTTACTACCATTATTGGTCATGCTTGCCGAGGACTCTGTCGCATCAGTACGACTTTCACTGAGTCAATTCTTGACGGAAGTGTTGCAACTTGATCCTACATATCTTTCTTTACCCGACATCAGTGTGGCAATTAATATTTTGAAGGCGACTGACGATGTCACGATGAGATTGCTGCTACAAAGTGCAGAGGACAAGGCGACATTGGCGATGAAAATGGACACCCTCGGCGACGGTGTCACATCGGCACAACAAGTACAATTCTCACCCACGGGGTTGTAAGCATATTGATGTAGTATAATTAGATATTTTAGCTATTAGTACTAACGCTAGCACTCTCTAAAGTGCTCTTTTCGTTTCATTGGTAGACTCCGACTTCAGCAGCGCGAATCACCCTCTCATGAAGCGAATAACCTGTCTTCGTAACAGCGGCAATGGTACCCGGCTTTGCGTCCGACCCTTCGGGGACGGGGACATTAAACAAAGCCATGTGTGCGTTCGCGTCGAACTCTTCACCTTCCGGATTGAATTTGGTGACACCGTTTTTATTGAAGACGGAAGCGAGTTGTTTCTCAGTCATCACGACGCCCTCATGAAAGCTCTTCAGTTTCGCCTTTATCGCCTCCAAGTCCGCCTCCGCATCATTTTCGGTGACAGTGGCGATGGCTCGATCAAGATTGTCCGCAACGTCGAGTAAGTCTTTGCAGAACCCCTGGATGGCGAATTTTTTCGCATCTTCAGCCTGTCGCCGCGTGCGCTCGCGCAAGTTTTCCATCTCAGCCATGGTTCGCAACACTCTATCTGTCAAATCCGCCACCTTGGCATCCTTTTCTTCCAATTCGCCGCGAAGACGAGACAATTCATCCACTTCACCGTCGCCGCCCTCGGCATCGCTCTCACCCTCCTTGGCTTCTTCCTCCGACGTCGCCTCACCCTCCGACTTTTCAGTCGAGAACCCGCGAGCCCCCGCGGGAGCCCCCACGGGCGTCTCGCACGCCCCTTCTCGTCCACATCCCGCGGCGAAACCGCGGCACGAACCCACCGCGCCCATCTTTGCCGACACTTTTCTCTCGGTCGTCCGCACTCTCTCGCGAATCATTCGCGTCGTCGCCACCGCTCGCGCCGTCCCGAGCGTCCCCGTCCTCGTCGCCACCCGTGGGGCGCTCTCGAGCGCGGCACCGACGACGCGACGGGCGCTATCAACGACGCGTTGAGTCACGACGCGTCGCACGGACATGTCGCAGCCTTCTCCTCGCTCGCTCTCCCGCTCTCACCGACGTCAGACCGTCGTCCTTCGTCTGCCGTCCGTCCGAGTTCGCAGTCCGGGAGATCCTCCCCTCGAGGCTCTAGACCCTCGGTCTAGACCCTGTGATCGTCGGTTCGACTCGCTCGGGCATCTTCATTGACCGGAGGGCGGTGCGACGCGGACGCGCGCGAGATGGGGAAGACGAAGGAGAGGGTGAAGGAGAACGCGTGTGACGACGAACGCGCGGTCGAGCGCGAGAAAACGACCGCGAGGCTCGGTAAAAGGCGTCGAGAGGATGACATTGACGTGGGAAAAGACTCACCTCGAGAGAATGGGTGTCGTTTGGATCGAGCGTGGACGGGGCGTGGGATGCACGTGGACGATGGTTCGCGCGTCTTGAGTCGATGTGGATATAGGACCGCGCGTGCGACGCGCGGAAGGTGGGAATCTGGCACGTTTTATTACGAATTATTTCTCGAACATCTCGGTCAGACTGGGTGCGTTCGCGTCGGCGTGAGCAACGATACAAACGTGAATCTGGACGCTCCTGTGGGCGCAGATGAACACTCATATGCCTTCGTACAGCGTGGTAGTGATAAGGTTCATAATAGAGATCGAGTTCAGTACTCAGATAAGCGAGTGGTGGAGGGAGACGTCATCGGTGTGCTCTTGTATTTACCCTCTGCGCGCAATGTCTCGTCTGTCGACACCTCTCGTCTCGAATTTTACCTGAACGGCCGAGGACTCGGTCGTGCGTTTGAAAACTTGCGTGCTTGCGATCGTGATCACCCATATTATCCATGTATTTCACTTTTCTCATCACCGGAACAGCTCGAGCCGGTCGTCGTGCAGTGCAATTTTGGACCAGAGTTTATTGCTCCTCCACGAAGAACGAGGACGAGCGCTCTCGCGACGTTTTAATGTTGGATGTTGTAATGTTAATGTTGGTGGATTGGTGGATGTTGGAACTACAGTACACTGTACACCGTATCATTACAAAGATGTAGAGGTCGAATGCTTTGTCATCTAGAAAGAATACATGCTCGAATACGCGCTTGTCGTTTTCCTTTGATTTTGAGACTCTTGCGCAAATCGTCTTACGAAACAGTCATCGCCGTCTTTGCCGAAATCAGTGCGCGGGGAAATTTCAACTGATTCCGAAGCTACTTCACGGTTCTGCCGTATCTGGTCTTCAAGAGAAGCGCGATATTTCAAGTTGGCTTCAGTCGCGATCCTGAGTTTTTCATCGAGCTGTCGCCGCGCGAGGTCCATATCCTCTTGATTCTGTCTTTGCCACTCCAGTTCTGCAGCCTTTTCTGCACATCGTTTCGTCTCGTGCTCTGCGATTTGCCGGGCCCGGCCCTCGAGCACCTCTTGCATCAATTTTTTGCGTTTCATTTCCTCCGCCATCTCTCGCGCGCGCACTTTTCTGTCGTATTTCAATCGATCCTCTTCAACGCGCGCGTCGTCCAATTCCTCCTCGGCTGTTCGCCTCAGCAGGTCTTCACGATATTTACGATACAACGCTTCCTCTTCTTCGATGCGACGTTGCGCCGATTGCATGCGATCTTCTTCAAAAATTCTCTCTTGTTCCATCGCTCGTTCGACCAGCTCCTTATCACGTTCCCGCTCCCGCTCGCGCATTTGGATCTGCTCCGAGTACCTCTCTCTGTTTGCCGTCAGTAATTCTGCGTGCATTCGACGCCGCTCCATAGCCTGTTCGTCCCTCGAGATCGACTCGATCAACAATTCCTCGCTCCATTGCGCGTTTAAGCGAGCTCGTTCGACTCGTTCTTCCTGTAAATACCTCATACGACTACTCTCACACGCCGCGATTTGTTCCCGAAGCTCCCGAGCGTGAGACTCTTGACTCGCTTTTGACGCGGCTTCTCTATCATCCATGAGCGCTGAATCTTCCATTAATCGACGTGCAATCACTGCATTTAATCGTTTCGTTTGTTCCGACGCCTCCTCGTCCAATTTTCTGCGCTCGTTCACTTGCATTCGTCGACCGATTTCCACCTCTTGCGCCAGTCTCTCGCGCATCTCCCGCCGCGCGCCCTCGTCGTTCTCCAGAAACTTTCTATATTCCATGTCCTCCACATGTTTTTTCCGCTCTTCCTCGCGTTTCGCCAATAGTTCTCGCGCGCGCGCCTCTAATTGCGCCCGTTTTGCCGCCGCACTCGTGCGCGTACCCGCCATCTCCACCGCGTGCGACTCCGCCTCTCGCGCGAGTCTCGCCCGCAGCGCCGCGCGTCTGCGAGTCAATCCAGCCTCCCACGCCTCCGCCCTCTTCACCGCGGCGCGCGCCTCGATCGATCGCGTTTCCGCCTCCGGTGCCTTTTTTGACCTCCAATTCACTTCCCAATGCACTCGTTCGAGTTCCTGCGTTCGTCCGTCGTCTCCTCCATCAGTCGCTCGCTATAAATACAATCACTCGTTCATTCAAACCGTCGAGGCGTCCGTCGCGCGAGACGCCTCGCACCCGTGCATCCACCGCACCGCCGCGTCCGTCCGCACCGCCCGCGCGCACCTCTGCGTACTCACACCGTCGTCGGTGTTCCTCCTCGTTCGCCCTCGCCCGACGCCCCATCGCCTCCATCGCGCGCGTCGACGACGTCCCGCGACGACGGTCGTCCGCCCGCCTCTGCCGTCGCCCGTCGTGTGTGAATGGGACGACGGCGGGGAGGGACCCTTCTGTTTCTTGAGTCACGATCGGTCAAACGAGTCAAAATCCCGATCCCATATAGCGCTCGCGCTCGACGCCCATCGATCGATCGATGGGCGGCGGCAGGGTGACGCGCGCGACGGGAGCGATGGCGACGCTCGCGGACTCGTTCTTGGCGGATCTGGACGAACTGAGCGATGAGGAGGAGGATGTCGGCGGACGGTCGCGCGTGGGGGGGGAGACGACGACGACGACGACGGAGGAGGCGACGGGACGGCGCGGTGGTGGAGCAGACGGCGTGGATGCATTGTTGAAGAAGAGCGACGATTTAGACGAGATCGCGCCGCTCACGTCGACGGAACGGTACGCGAGGGTGACCAAGGCGGTGGATGAGTCCATGGCGTCGAGCGCGATGGAGGTGAACGACGCGGGGAGGCGCGTCGGAGCGGTGGACGAGGGCGCGGAGGCGCTCGTCGTGGAGTGCAATACGCTCACGGTGGAGGTGGATAACGAGATCGCCGTCGTGCATCAGTACATCAAAGATAAGTACAAGAAGAAGTTTCCAGAGTTGGAATCCTTGGTCATGCATCCCATCGATTACGCGAGAGTGGTGAAGGTGATCGGTAACGAAATGGACATGATGAATGTGGAGCTCGACGACGTGCTACCTTCGGCGACGATTATGGTGGTGAGTGTCACCGGATCGACGACATCCGGGGAGCCACTGAGTGAGGTTGAATTGAAAAAGACACTCGAAGCGTGCGATCGAGCGTTAGAGCTAGATGAAGCGAAAAAGAAGATGTTCAACTACGTCGCGACTCGCATGGCTGATACCGCGCCCAACTTGAGCGCCGTCCTGGGAAGTGATATCGCGGCTCAGCTCATCGGTGTCGCCGGCGGATTGCACGCTCTGTCGAAAATGCCCGCGTGCAACGTTCAAGTCTTGGGATCAAAGAAAAAGAACACGGGTGGCATGTCGAGCGCGTCGGCTATTCGAGCGGGAGACATGCACGCCGGCTTCATCTACGACTGCGACATCATTCAGAAGAAGACGCCTCCTGCGTGGCGAACCAAAGCGGCACGATTGATCGGCGCAAAGTGCTCTCTCATGGCGCGCGTCGATGCGTTCGGCGAATCCCCGGATGGCGCCACGGGAAAGAAATTTGCGGACGAAATCATGAAGAAGATAGAAAAATGGCAAGAACCGCCGCCGGCGAGAACATCAAAACCGCTGCCCGCACCCGGAGTTGAGCAGAAGAAGAGACGCGGTGGCCGGAGAGCGAGAGCGTTGAAGGAGAGGTACGGGCTCACGGACATGCGCAAGGCGGCGAACCGAGTGAATTTTGGTGAGGCTGAGGAGGAAGTAGGCTTTGACGGCGAAGGTTTGGGTACGCTTGGCTCATCCGCCGGAGCGGCTGCCGTCGCCGGTAGAATGCGAATCGCGGCAAAGGCTGCGAAACTCATCAAAACAGACAATAAAGGCGGAAGATCGACATTTGCGAGCACAGCGGGCACGTCTGGGATGGCTTCTAGCTTGGCTTTTACTCCCATTCAAGGGATCGAACTCATCAATCCAAACGGACCGAAGCAAGACGGGTTGGCTTCCGGCACGGATTCCGTCTTTTCGGAGCGTCGTGGATTTTCGAACGTTGCTCGTCAATTGAAACGATAATCTACGCACTAGCATTTATTCATACAGAGATTTCACTAGACTACATTCGAGCAGAAAAAGCGGTTGGTGCGCCGAAATATCTCGGCACCGTCACAGAGCTGTGCCCTTTTTTCGCGAACGGTGCGTCACTGCACGACGTACTCAACCACTCATTTTCAAACACATGGCACGCACACAATCAAGGCTAAAGTTCATCCTTTTCTTCGCGTTGCGGATGAAATCCTCTCTCACTCAAGTAGTCCTTCACGTCCTCGACGGACCACTCGCTCGTCAATTTAGCAGTCTCGACAATCGTCCCATCATCCTCTTCTATGTGTAAAGAAGGCGGATAATGCGGCGTCCACTGCACTGTGACTCTCTCGCCGTACCCCCCGACCTCGACGACCTCTTTCAGGAACGTTTTGATCTCCGGGAGTCGGTTGAGTTTTCACCCCGGGCACGACTGAAATCGCGCTCGAGCGAGCGTCCCCGCGGCGTGCGCGACGAGTGCGCGAGCGGAGACGGCGACGACGCAGACGATCGTCGCGAGAACTCGACGACGCGCGCCTCGGGTAAATTCTCGTCGCCGATTTCCCCGCTCGGACGTCCTCATCGTCCTCCGCGCGTCGAGCCTCGACACCGCGGCGACGACTGAGGGGACTCGAGGTTGAAATCGACCAGTCAGGACCAGATGACTCTCGTGGGGTGAGGCTGGGGTGCCTCCTCGCGAGACCGCACTCTGTCGCGGCGTTCGTCGGTGAGTGCGACGATGACGATGACGATGACGACGGTGATGACGTCGACGACCACGCGATGCGACGCTCGACGCGTCGCGCGGACGCCGGTCGCGCGTCGAGGCGCGACGGTGGTCGTGCGGGCGGGCGATGACGTTGAGGCCAAGTGCACGGGGTCGTGCGATTCCTGCGGGTTGGCGAAGGATAAGATGCAGTGCGATGGGAGCGGACGAATCATGGGTGGAATGGGAGCGATTCCTTTGTTCTCGTGGTGGCCGATCAAGGCGTACCGACCGTGCCCGGGATTGATTGATAACGGCGGAGTTTACACCAGAAAGGGACAAGATGTCAATAGCATTCTTTGGGGCGAATCTGGGAAAGACTAATTCCTACTAGTAATGTTACGCTATGCTACTAATTCTTAAAGATCCTCGTTTTCATCCCTGCTCGTAGCCGATCCGTCAGTGCGAAACCGTTGGACGAGACGCGTGAAACCAATCTCGCCTCGACTTGCGCTCGTCATATCTTGTCGAGCTGCATCCACGAGAGACTCCTCGATGACGACGCCTTGCGTCTCCGGCAAAGACAGCGTCACCATACAAGCTGAGCCCGCGACTAGACCGAGAACCACCGGCGGCACGGCCGCGCTGATCGCTTGCGCAAGAATGATTCCAGGCGCGATGATACCGCCAACTCGGGCGGCGAGCGAACACGTGCCCAAACACGACGAGCGCACTATCGTCGGGAACAGCTCCGTAGTGTACAGGTAAATCATGTTGAAAGAACCCGCAATTCCAAAACGCCCGATCATCGACACTAACACTTGCGTCGATCCACTGAACATGGCGCTTGAAAATACACCTACGGCTGCGGTTCCCATGAGGAGGAGCAAAGTCTTCTGTCTGCCGAGTACGTCCACGCAGACCTGAGCGACACCGTGCGAAGGAAATTCAACTATTCCACTAATGAATGTGTTCATATAAATTGAACCGCTCAGAGAACCCACATTCAGGGACAACCCGTAGTAAACCATGCTCGTCACGCAGAAAATGTAAGCCATGGAGAAGAGGCGCTGTCGCAGAGCGGGATATGGAAACACAGCTGTGACATTCAAACCCTTCACGACGCGAGTTTGCTTCAACGGGGGCAGTGTTCCGCTAAATTTATCGTTACCTTTAGCGAGATGGGTCATGATCTCGTGTGCCTTGTCGACTTGTCCCGTAGCGAGGTACCAACGCGGAGACTCCAACAAGAACCGAAAAGAGAGAAGGATGTACGCCAACCCGTGTAAGCCGCAGAAAGTCGCAAAGCTCCGCCATCTTGGCATCATGTACGCGACCGGAGCCATGAGTGCGATACCACCAGACCAATAGTATTGCGTTGCGATGCCAAGAACGGCTCGCCACTTGATTCCGAGCACTTCTGTACACAAGACATAGCTCGACACGCCCAAGCCTCCGCATCCAAAGCCGCGCAAGCACATGCAACAAAAGTATAACCAATATCCATTTGAAGCCGCAGCGAATAGCGCTCCGGCACTAGCCAACGCGGTCGATACGTATAATCCAAAGACCCGACCTTTACTGTCAGCAACCTGACCGAGAATTCCAGCTCCAGCGAGGAAACCGACAAAGAAGATTGAGTCTGCGAGCTGAACTTTGTATTCGTGCGAGCACACGAGATCCCACTCGGAGACGATGGAGCTCCTGGGGTCGACCCACTTCCACAGCTCACGATCCATATCGCATATTTCAAGCGGTGATCCGGTGTCTGCGTCTAAACATCCACCCTCCACCGCGCACACCCAGTCTGGCACGCGCGCGGTGAACACAGACGTGAGCGTCAGAAACGCGGCTGGAAACCACGCGACCGAACTCAGCGCGAACTGCGCGAGCTGCGCTCTGTTCGCTTGCCCGATGCGTTCATCGAACAGTTCATCCACCGTTCGTCCGTCGGCGCTGTCTTCCTCGTCGGCAACGAACGCGCGCTCTTCACCACCGTCCTCATCTTCGTCCAACCCGTTCGCGCGCGGTCCGGGCGAGGCGCTCCGCCAACTCCCTGCGATGTCGAGCTCGACGTCCGAGTCGCGCGCGAGCCCAGACGCCATGGCCCGCTGTCTCGTCGTCGATGTCGCGATTTTCCTCGACGACCGCGACCGCGCCGGTCGCGTACTCCGGTCGCTCGGCTCAAACCAAACGAACTCTCGTCTTGAGACGAGTTTGGGAGTTTGGGCATTTGACCGGGGGTAATTAAAGGGTCACGACCGGTCGATTTCGAGCCTCGAAAAAGAAGGAGAAAGTGTCTCGTCCGAGGTAGAGCGACGGCGTCACTTTGTCGACGGCGAAGATGTTCAGACGAGGCGCGAATGAGTTGGTGAGACGAGCGATGACGACCGCGACGACGGTTAAGTCGTCGTGTAACGCGACGCGGTCGTTCGTGAACGCTAAACTTCCCGATCTCGACTACGACTTCTCCGCCCTGGAACCGGTCATTTGTGCAGAGATCATGGAAATTCACCATCAAAAGCACCACAACACATACGTGACGAACTTTAACGTCGCTCAAGAGAAGTACGCAGAGGCCGAAGCGAAGGGTGATCACGCCACCATGATCGCCATGCAACCGGCGATCAAATTCAACGGCGGTGGACACGTCAACCACACGTTGTTCTGGAAGTGCCTCACGGCGCCGAAGGACTACGCACTTCCGGAGGGCGAACTGTTGAAGATGATCGAGCGAGACTTTGGATCGCTTTCAGCAATGCAAGACAAATTTACCGCCGCGACTGTCGCCGTTCAAGGTTCTGGATGGGGTTGGTTGGGCTACGACAAGGCTAGTGGTAAGCTCGCGGTGACGACGACCGCGAATCAGGACCCCTGTGTGACCACCGGTCTCACTCCCATCCTGGGAATCGACGTGTGGGAGCACGCGTACTACTTGCAGTACAAGAATCTTCGTCCGGATTACGTCAAAAGTGTCTGGAAGATCATTAACTGGAAGGTAAGTGTGATCTTTGTTGGAATGAGAGAACAGACTGACGAGCTCGATTGTTTAACGCACAGAATGTCGCTGATAACCTCAAGAATGCCACGTAATGCACGTTTAACCTTGTACAACAATAATTTGTGAATCGATGCGTGAATTATTTTCATTTCGCTGCTATCTACTGGATCATCGCGGTGCGCCGACGGACCTTTCACAGCTCAACTCAATTCTGCGTTGCTATGAGCGCCTCCTTCGGACGTCTCTTTCTAGTCGCCGTCGTCTCAGTCCATCCGCTCTTCCTCTTCCTCATCCTCAGTAGTAACATCCTCCGCTCCTTCCTCGTCCATTTCCTCGAGTTCGATGTCTTGTTCGCCCTCCGTCTCCATAATTACTTTCACGCACTCCTCCCTGTCGTTGTGCATGGCCTCGTCCAGCGGCGTCCGGCCGGCCTGGTTACAGATGCTCGCGTTCGCTCCTTTGTCCATCAACAGTTGAACGATGTTCGCGTGACCGTTTAAACACGCCCAGTGCATCGCCGTGCTCCCTTGTTCGTTCGCCTTGTTCACGTCAGCCCCGTACTCGAGCAAGAGGTTGACAATTTCTTCGTGCCCGTTCGCTGCCGCGTAGAGCAGACCGTCGTACGCGTCCGCCAGCGCACCCTGGTCCAGGTACGATCGACACTCGTCGAACTCTCCGAATCGTGCGGCGTCGGCCAAGGCCTCGCTCAATTCTTCCTCCGTGGACATGACGCGCCGCCTCGCTTTTTCGTCCCCGGCGGCGAATGTGGAGAGAACCTCGAGCGCGGGGACGACACTTGGATCTGATCTTCGATCGACCCTTCACGAACCTCGCGCCGCGCCCCACTCGCTCGCGGGTTTGGAACAGAGTCGTTACGAGCGACGCCTGCGTCGACGCCGGAGACACCGCCGCGACGACATGGCGTCCGCGCGCGTGACTCGAGCCTCGGTCCGCGAGGGAAAGAATGCGTCGACCCCGAACTTCGTCGTCGGGTTCGCGTACTTGCTCGGTGCGTGCGCGTGACTCGTCGAAGAGGAACATCTTTTTTAGCGCAACTCCTCCAACATCCGACTGAACTGTGGACGACGACTGACGTACGGCGTGCGTTTTCACCGACGTGTAGCCACGCAGCTGACGTCGAAACTTTTACCCTTCTTCATCAACACTCTTGTGGCGCGACGGCTCACTCCAGAGGAGTTTGGTGTTCCCACCGTGCACTTCTACTTGCTCTCGACAGTCATCCTCACGACGCGCGAAGGCTTCAGACGGGCGCTCATGCGGGATTCCGTCGACGAGGGATCCTTGGGTTACGCATGGTTCGTTCTTCCTCTCGGTTTCGCACTCTCCATCGCGGTTCCGGCTGGCGTTATCACGTCGCAGAAGATATCTACGAGCGAACCATACGGTCTGGCTCTCGTGTACTACGGCGTCGCTGCGTTCATAGAGCTGTGTGCCGAACCTTACTACATTCGAGCGATGCGAAAGTCCGCTTTCAAACTAAGGCTGATTGCAGAATCGATTTCAACAATCGTGCGAAGTGCTTTGACGTACTTGCTGGTGTCCATGAACCAACAAAACGTCGTGATGGCCTTTGCGTATTCGCAGGTGGGAATTAATTTTTTTATTTTTGCGCGAACGTAACCAACGCGTCTCCTCGTGACTGACGTGCGTTTTTCGCCGCAGCTCCTCTATGCTGTTTCGATTACGTTGTTGTATGTCATCGGAACACCGAAACACACACACCAAACGACGAGAAAGGATCAGGCAACCGTCAAATTAATTGGCATTTTTTCGTTACAGGTGAGCTCAATTAAATCTCTTCAAACATCATGATCATGACTCTTTCACGCCGCAGGCTGCGTGGAAACTCGTCTTGGCAGAAGGTGAAAAGGCTGCACTCATAGCCGTCGCTGCAGCGGATGAAGTCGGTGTTTATGGCCTTGTTGCGTCTCTCGGGTAAGAGATAATATTTTTACGAATTAATTAATTTTGAATTAACTTTTTGTTTCAAGTGCGGCATTTGCGAGATTAGTGCTCCAGCCGTTCGAAGAGGCTGCATTTGTTATTTTTACACGCAGTATCTCGTCGAAGGCGCGTGCGACGGAAGAGAAGAAAGTGTTCAATGCATTATTGCGTGTAGCAATTATTTTCGGCAGTACGGCGGTACGTATTTCATGCTACGCATTCTATAGGCGACGCATTGACGTGTTTATGTGCCTAGGCTTCGATGGGACCTCATTTCTCTTGGTTGGCGCTCAGGTACGGCACTAGAGATGACTCTTTCGAGCTCCTTGTTGAATTAATTCCCATTCGTGAACAGAATTTTATATGGTGAACGGTGGGCGAATCAGCATTTCGCATCAGAAACGCTCGGTTTCTACGCAATTTTAATTTTGCTGCTAGCGGTACGTGTCTCCTTACATGCTCGAGCAGCACTACTTCGATTTCTCGACGGTGACGACATTGCGGGGGGATTTATCGTGTCAATTTATTTTCATGTATTTATTTCTGATTCTTTGATTACAAGGTGAACGGCATCACGGAGGCTTACGCACATGCTGTAATGGTACGTGTTGAGACCATTATTTCAACCGAATCGTTTTATACTCACCACGTTACCTTTGTGTAGTCGTCGACGGAGTTGAGTTCTTCAAACGTCTGGCTCCTCGTTTGCTCCCTCGTCAATGTGGTACGCCTTCGTGCACTGTAAAAGTGGTCTTGTTCGTGACTTTGCGTTTTCAGGGTGGTACACTGATGCTTCAGCGCTCGCTGGGTCCGATCTCGCTTTTGATAGCGAACGCCATGAGTATGGTTGTTCGTATCGCTTTCACCGGTTCGTACATACGCAAACGCTTTGTTCGCCTGAAGTTGGATACTCGCGTCAAGCTCCTCTCAAAGTCTTATTTCTTGGTAAGTTCACTCCATTGAAGATATCTGTGATCATCATGGTGATTGTTTCATCGCAGACTTTGATCGTTTTCTCTTTCGTTGCTCGGATGTCTGCTCAAGCGTTGCGCAGCAACCCAACCACTTTTGGGCTCTTGGCCCACACTGCGTGTGGGGCCGTTATCCTAGCTATCCTCCTCGTCACACTGTACGTCTGCGAGCGTGACGCGTTTTTATACCTGTCAAAACATAATAAAAGTGATTAGTGTTGAGTTAGTTCATGAAAATGTGACAGTATCGATAGCCCTATTTGCACCACACTCGCCACAACAGACTTCTGCAGCACCACCTCTAGACCTCCAAAAATTTTCCACCTTCTTTGACCTAGATCGCCTGCTCGTCCTCAGCGGACGACGCTTCAGCTGCATCGCGTTGGCTTTCGATCGCTATCCAGTAAAGAATCCATCGAGCGCACCTTCTGGTCGCCCCTGGCGTGTTATTGATTGCTTCGGTCGACGCGCGATCAACCTGAAATCGGCGCAATGAACGTCACTCGTCGTATTGTCTCTGGCGCTTCTTTGCGCGGCGTGCAGCGTGCTTCAGTGAGATCCTATGGTGCTGGCCCTCCCGGAGGTTATTTTGCTGAAGGTGTACAAAGTGGACGCAACGGTTACTTGTTCGGTGAGACCCCGTCGGCGGCAGGGAAGCGTAGAGTTTGGGAGGACTGGGAGGCGCCGTGGTATGCGACCCTTACGCTCGCCACTGGCATCCTCTGCTTCGGTCTTCAGGCAAAACCAGACACGAAGATGACATCGTGGGCTAGAGAAGAGGCGGCGCGACGACTTGCCGCGGAAAAGTAGCCCCATCGTCGCGGCTCACGTCCGCTTCTTAGTACGCTAGTGAAAGCTTCTGCCAAACAGGAAGGAGTGTTGTAAATTGTTACGTTAGACTTTTCTAAAACTTTTCTAAACACCAGGCGCGCGTTGAAACATTCACTTTTTGTTCTAAGTACTTCATATGATACGTCTAGTTGTATTTGCTACGCTATCGTCGGTATCTTGATCGTTTGAAGTTGACGTACAAGTGAAAGATGCCGCGCTCAAACGTGCATCTGAAGCCGCGCTTGTGACTATGTTCCCATTCCTTATTTACGATTTTGAACGCAATATCCTCATACGGTGGGCCTGCGGTGATTTTGAGAATGCATGTTTCTGCATTCGGCGAGCCGTCTGGCTCAATTCTGTAAGATGGAGCCTTCGAGGTATCGATGAGGTCTGGATAGAAGATGTTAAACTTGTACCCCTGGACAAGTTTTGGCGGCGGATTTGAGGAGTCGTAATGCGTTCGGTTGTACTTGTTCCACGTGTAACCAGTGTGCACACGATTGAAATACTTGGGTTTTCGTGGTCGGTACTTATCGTGCCACCAGTACGCCTGCGATTCCAGTGCAACCTCGGCAGAGAAGTTTGCGTCGCCTTCCTCAGTTGCGCCCATCATGCGCTCGACGAGATCCTTTGCCTTGATGTCTTCCTGCCTCTCAAGATCCTTGAAATCGGTCGTTCCCGTTCGAAGATTACCAAGGATACCGCTACTATGGTTTGCTCCACCGGACGTTTTGAACGCGTTGTAAACGTCTTCTTCCGTCTTACCTCTGAGGACTCGCTTCTGAGAAGTGACCTTCTTGAAGCGTGACATGCTTTTGATCCTTTCTTGCTCTCGAAGACGAGTGAGGTTTGCTTCTTCTTGTGCGATATCGATTAGCTCGATCCCATCTTCGATCTCTTGGAGTCGCATTGGCGACAAAGACGGATCAAACTCTTCTGGTCCAGAAGAGCGTTGCGTTTCAGTGGCACCCATATTTTCCCACTCTGACACATCGTTTCCGTGAGCGTCATCATCTTCGACGTGTTTACCGAAATCCGCACCGAGTAAGTCATCATCCTCCTCATCCTCTTCTTCTCGCGTCTGGGCGGCAGAAGCTTCCTTCCTTGCGCGGCTGCCATCCTCTATTTCCTCTCTCTCGAACTTGACTTTGAGAGCGCTGTGTGTCTCCTCAACCGTGGCCCTCATTTTCGCCATCGTGACTCGCTTTAACACTGCCTTCCAATATTCGAATTCGCCTGCATCTGGATCTTCAAGTTGTTCAGAGATCTCTGCTTCGAGGTCACACAGTTCAGCCGCGGACTTACCACTCACTATTTCCACCACGTCGTCGTCAATGTCAGCGTGCAGGCTGGTCGCTTCTGTGCGTTCAGAACTTTGCCCGCGGACGCGTGAGCGTTCGATTTCTTCATTCTTTCGAACTTCATCTAATTCTATCTCCGTCACACCAATCAAGGAAGTCCAAAATTGACGCCTCTTGGCGTCCTGTGTGTCGAGCTCGTGCAACTCCTCGAGTTCTGTTTTGGTCTCTTCCAACTCGTTCAACGTTAACCCTTTCAAAACCGTGAGTGGGTTCACGAACGCGTCGAATTCCATGTACGTTTCAGCGAATACGTTCTGCGCGATGAGGTCTATGGGCTTCGCACGCCCCTCTTTTATCCGTATCCCCGCTCGCACTTTCGCCTGACGCAGATGAAAGGCATTCTCCTTTTGATCCAACTCCTTGGCCTCCCCCTTCGCTCGTTCGCGCTTCTGCGCGTCCATCGTAGCCAGAACGCTCGGTTGTCGTCGGTTCCAATCGTTTCCCCCCTCCCCGGCTCCAGAAGAACGCCGCCAATCCTCCGCGGATCCAACGCCGCCTCCGAACCGAGGAGGCGGTGCGTCGCCGCTCATCGCGCGCTGACGTCGACGGACCCTACGAGAACACGACGACACGAACGGAAACGATTCACGCTCGCCGAAAGGTCCGCGTCGACCGCGCGCGCGCGCCTCACTGGCGACTCTCGCTCTTTCCTCTCTCGTCGCGGTGGTGGGTTCCTGACTCGTCGCAGCCTCGGTCTCCCCGGGCACTCCGAGGCGACACGTGATGATGCGTAACACTCAAATCTACGTCTCCGCAGTCGACGACTCCGAGTCCGTCTTCGGACTTGAATCGTTCGCTTTGCGGCGCGAGAACGAACGGGTGAAGTCGTCGTCGTCGAGAGTGTGGTCCATCGCGCGCGTTCTCGTCGACGCGTCGCGCGTTTCGGGCGTCGCGGTCGAGAAGACATGCGGGCGGTTCCTTGGACCCGGTTCGCGGTGGCGATCGTTTTGACGACGTTGGTGTCGTCTTCATCGGCGCTCGCGGCTCCTGGATGCTCAGAACGCAATGAGATGAAGATTTTAAACATAGATCTGAACGCGAACGGGCAACACACCGTGGTTCCGGCGGGTTTGGCGCTATTCGGAGGAGACGTGGTGGTGAACTCGACATTGGGTCCCTGGTCCCTGGTTCTCCCAGCGAGTGGCGAATACGGGTGTTCGAGTTCATCTATCGGTGATAGAATCACTGGTGATGTTCTCGTGGTGGAACGCGGCGAGTGTCAGTTTTACGAAAAGGCGAAATTAGCTCAGGCAGCCGGAGCGAAGGGGTTAATAATTGTCAGCCACGAGGAAGACTTCACTACGATGACGTGCGCCGAGGATGAGAAACTTGATATTGTAACCATGCTAGTTGCGGGTGAAACTGGTTTGATGATTTTGGATGGTGCGAACCAATCGGGTGCGAGCTTGACGATTACTTTGGCTGAAGTTCTCCCGAAACAGTTTGACTTCGTAGCTTCTTTTGCCCTCTTGCTCATGGCTGTCGCAACAATCACTCTAGGTGGCGTTTGGTCTTTGAAGGACAAGAGGCACGATATTTCTTCGAAGCGCGATGACGATGATATTGACGAACGGGAGGAGACGGAGAATGACCACTCACAAGGTATTGAGATCAACTCATACAGCGCGTTTTACTTCGTCGTGCTGGCTTCAGTCGTGTTGCTCGTACTGTTTTACTCGATGCAACATTGGATTTTCGTAGTGATGCGAGGTGTTTTTGCGTTGGCTTCTTTTGAAGGTCTTCGTGTTGTGTTTTACTCCGCTATTACGTATCGAAAGGCTCGGTTTCACCGCTCAAAAGTTGTGCTCCCTTTCATGGGTCCTGTCCAGACGGTGTCCATCTTGGCGAGTATTGGGGCGGCTTTGGTCGTAGCCACGTGGGTTATTTTTGAGAAAGCCACGTGGTCTTGGATGCTACAAGATATCTTGGGCTTATCTTTCCTCGTGAACGTGTTGAGACTTGTGCATTTGCCGAACTTGCAAGTCGGAACGTTGCTTCTTTGCTGTGCCATGTTTTACGACATCTTCTGGGTGTACGTACAACCTCACTTATTTGGGCAAAAGAGCGTAATGGTCACGGTTGCCCGCGGAGGTGAGCACGGTGAGAGACTTCCCATGCTGTTTCTCTTCCCTCGCGCATCGAGCGAGGGAGACTTCTCCATGCTAGGCTATGGAGACGTCATCTTGCCCGGTTTGCTCATCGTCTACAACTTGCTCTTCGACAACAGAAAATCTGATGTTTCTGAAACGAAATACTACTACTTTTTCTGGTCGTTAATTGCCTACGCTGTGGGGATGGTGTTGACATTTTTAGCGCTTTACTTCGAGGTTGGAGGGCAAGGGGGGCAACCAGCGCTGACGTATTTGGTACCCACCGTTTGCGGAACGACGTGTTTCCTAGCTTGGAAGCATCATAACCTCGGTGAAATGTGGTCAGGCTTTACTGAAGAGTACTCTGCCATACCGTCAGAGTCTGAATCTATATTGTAGTTTGTATCAATAGACCGCTCAAAAAAACTCCAGACAAAAAAACGTGCTCGCTCAAAACTCTAGAAAAAAAAGTTGCCCCTTTCAGTCGTCCACCGTAAGTGATCGTCCGCTCGCTCGCATCAGTATGCGACACGCGCGGGTGGTGATGCGCGATGAATAAAGACAAGGCGCGTCAGAGCCTGATCGCCTCTCGAAATATTTCCAAAGACACTCCTGTAGCCCGTCGTGTTGCCTTTCTTCGCGAAGCCGCCCGGGCGTACGTAACAGAATTTCCCAAACTATCGGCGCGGTTAAACATGTCGGCGACGACTTTGGCGAGAGAAAACGAACTTTCACGAGCTCAGATCAACGCTTACGGATCTTGTCCTGCTTGCGGTCTAGAGAAAGAAGAAGAAGGCCTGACGTGTCGCTTGTGTAGGTTACCACTCAAGAAGAAGACTCGACGCCGGCCAAAGACTGTGCAGGCGACGTAAGAGGGGATGACGTAGGTATTAGGATAGCGATTATTAGATGATGAAGATATAGAAAAATAACATGAATCACTCGTGAGCTCTCATTGACTAGTTTGCGGTTTTCAAAATTGCCGCACCACTACTTGGTAACGTCGCGAAAAGTGCACGTCCTACTTCGGCTTGTTCTATGATACCTGCTGCGACTCGGGAAGCATAAAATGATTCCTTGACCGCTTCTAACACGCTATCGACTGCATTTTTCGCCACCAATGCCACGGCGCATCCACCCCAACCTGCTCCGGTGAGTCGAGCGCCGTGCGCGCCGGCAGCGCGGAATGCTTCAACGAGCTCATCAAGTTCCGGACAGGAGCACTCATAAAGAGCGCGACAAGACTCGTGGCTACCGTTCATGTATACGCCAAGCTCAACGGGGTCAACTTTCATAGCACACGCCGCTGCGAACAAATGCACCCGTCCCGCCTCGGAGAAGACATGCAACGTTCGTGAAAGGAGCTTGTAGCCCTTCTCGTTGTGAGTCAGTACGAGTTTCGAAGCCGGTGAGGAGAAGACATTCATGAATGCTTCAACCCCAATGAGCTCTTCGATTTCTCTTGCATCGTAGTACCCGTCGTGTAAAAGCTCCTCGGCTCTAGCCTTTGCGACAGACATGGAACCGACGTGCTGTTCAATTTCTTTGAGCGTCTCAATCTTGGCGGCTTCCTCAGTGCTCATGCCTAGCTTTATGCCTAAAATTATCGCCGCAAGACGACATTCGACGACCCGCAGGTTGTAACGTTCGTGCGCTCCTTCAGCTTTGTTGCTGACAGCGAGACAGTTGCCGATGATGAAAGCCGCATCCTCCGGTAGTTGTACGTCGTTGGTGGTGATCGGATTGAAATCAACCAACTTGGCGACCCCTGCTTCGCCCATGATGGAAATAGCTTGATCCATTCCACCGGACTGAGTCCCAGAGTATCGTTCACATTTGCAGGTAAAGTCAGCAATCTCACCCTTCGTGAAGTCCAGCCCAAGAGCGTGCATGACAGCCACCGCAACCGCGCAGCACAATGCCGATGACGAACTCAAGCCGCTTCCGGTGGGCACGGTTCCGTCGATCATGATGTCCAACCCCACCGTCTGTGGAATCTCCGCTCCGCACTCGTTCAGAAAGTCAAAAACACCCTTATATCCGCACATGACATAGTTTGTCCAGTGTAAAGACGCCGTGTCGACCTCCTGCGCCGGAGACAACTCGAACGACTTTGACGTGTACTCCTCGTTGGTGTTGCCCACGGTAATCTTCCCCGACTTTTCATTCACCGAAACGGCGACTATGGTGTCCAAACCGATCGCCATCGGTAGCACAGAGTATCCCTCGTAGTCGATGTGTTCTCCTATGAGATTCACTCGCCCCGGGGATCTCGCGAACGCGTCCGGAGACCTTCCGTCGTACGCCTTTTCGAAAGCCTCGCGCAAGCCAGCGTACCGCCCCCGCGTCTCCTCGGTGAGCGATTCCCCGTACACATCTTCCAGAGTCGAGGCCACGGGTATCCTTTCGTTCGCGTCGTCGAGTCCCATGTCTCCGATTCCACGCCCCTCCGTCGAAATCGCGCGATTCTACCGCGACGCGACGCGTTTTCGCGCCCGCGAAAACGCGCTCGCACCGGTCTTTCGCCCGAAAAATATATTACACACAGCTTCAGAGGAGTATCCCCGATATGGACGAGTCATGAACCGTCGACGAAATACGTATTTTACATAGAAAAGTACCATTACGTTGCGACAACTCAATTGCCACAATTGTCCCGCTTTGACCGGCTGCCTCGTCGACGGTTCATGACTCGTTGATATCGGGGGTACTCCTCTGAAGCTGTGTAATATGCATTTTATTTTTCATCGATCATATTCCCTATATTCGAGGACTTTCTAACACCAACATAACTTCACGTGTCACCAGAGTAACTAGGGTTAGAGCTCGTGCCCTCGCTCCCGCGTCGCGCGAAGAGACTCATTTTTTCAGATTTTTTGCGCGACGAACGAGCGACGGAGAGCGACCGAGACGGATCGACCGATGCGCCGACGTTCCCGCGCGCGCGTCGAGCGGCAGTATCGCGTGCGTGTGAGTGCGCTCGCGGGCAGAACAGGGCGCGGACGAACCGTCCAAGGCGTTCGAGGCGAGCATCGCGTGAATCGCACGCGCGGCGCGGGGAAGCGGGCGAGGAACCCACTCGGCACCGCGCGGTCGCATCATCCATCAATCATCGTGCGCGACGCGCTGATCTTGGAGACGAGACGAGAGGCGTCGGACGACGGTGTGAGAGCGGCGCGAGCGCGCGGTGGGACGTGAGCGAAACACTTCGGTGCGTCTTTTCTGAAGACGTCGCACGGATCGCGTCCGTCCCGATGGCGCATAACGCGGAAGCCGTGCTCGAGCTCCTCGATAAACTGGATGTTAAGACGATTAGCGTGAGCAAATTGGCCAAGATTGGCATTTGCATCGATGGTTTGTCGGATGACATGGACGAGAAAGAGCGCGACAAAGTTCTCAGAATGTACCGCCGTAAGATCGCGAATCGCGAGTCCGCGAAACGGTCCAAGATTCGGAAGAAGGCTGAGGACGCGAAACTTCTCTCCGCTGCGGAAACGCTCCTCAACGATAGCGCCAGCATGCGACAGACCATCAAGGATTTACAGCGAAAGGTGGACGAGTTGTATGCGGAAAATGTAAAACTTAGAAGAAGGTTGGGAGAAGAAGTCAACGATGAGTTAGAGCAGACCCGTCCGTCGGTAAACTTACCACCGGAGGTCGAAACACCGAGCCTGGTGATGAAGGAGGCGCGAAAGAAGAAGCGGGGAATGATGAAGTCCAGGTCTGATTCTTCTATTGCGACCACTTTCGGCGAGGAATTCCGGGCTTCTGAGATAGAAGATCTGGCGCCGACGCCGAAGCGCGGTCGAGTCGAACAGACGGCCTCGGAAGTGCCCAAGCAAACTCCTTTGAACACACAGATCGACGAGAATAAGCTCCTTGCGCTCCCCGACGCCGGTGGATGCTCAAACTTCATTCTCGAGAACTTCTTGATGCAAGAAGGTCAACGAATGGATGTAGAATCCCCATTCTTGACCGATAACTTCGCGATGTACGATTTCAAAGAAGGCGAGATCGTTCAAAGAGATGACTTTTCAAGCTTTTTTTAGAAACAAGGACCGTATTCGAACTTAACCCGTTGTCGTTTCGCCTGCCGACAGCGGTTCTAGGTTGAGCATGAATCTTTAGATTCATACAATAACTGTGTTAATTTGTAAAGTAACATACATGCACGCGACTTCACGGGTGCCTTCCCACCCATCGACACAAACGTCGCCCCGTATCGAAAAACGTTGAGACGTGACGTTTTAAAAATGCACACAGTTAGCCTTTCGATCACAATTATTATACTCTAGACGCGTTCATTTACGGGAAAGAAGGACTAAGGCGGCAGAAGCTAGAATGTTTGCATCAATCTCTACAATCGGGAGTTGAGAACATCCATGACCGCCCCGAAATCATCCTTCACAACCACCGGCGGGTTGGCGTACTTGGACTCGAGCCCTTCGAGCCTCTTCTCGTGGTACGCAACCTTGCTGTGAGTAAACTTCAAGCCGTGAGCCGTGCTGATGACCACCACTCGGTCACTGGGAGCGATCACCTGCTGCGCACGAAGCTTCTTCAACGCGGCGAGCGCAACACCGGTGTGCGGGCAGTTGAACATACCCGTCAAGTCAGCCTCGGCGGCGGCGTCCATCATTTCCTCCTCTGTAGCCTCTTCAACGATACCGTTAGTTTCCGTAAGCGCGTAAATGGCGCGATCGATAGAAACTGGATCACCAATTTGAATGGCGGAAGCGAAAGTCGGTTCAGCCTTCACGGCTTCGAACTTATCCCAGCCCTTCTTGTAAGCGCGGTAAAGCGGGTTGGCGTTCGCAGCTTGCGCAACGACCATACGAGGAAGTCTGTCGACAAGTCCAAGATCCTTGCACATCTTGAAGCCCTTGAAAAAGGCGTAGACGTTACCGAGGTTGCCACCCGGAATGATGACGTAATCAGGGACTTCCCAGTTGAATTGTTGGCAGATTTCGATCGCCGCAGTCTTTTGACCTTCGAGGCGCAACGAGTTCAAAGAGTTCGCCAAGTAGATCGGGAGCTCCGCGGTGACCTCACGAATAAGGCGCATACAACCATCAAAATCAGTATCAATCGAAAGCACGAGGGCCCCGTTGGCGATCGGCTGCACGAGCTGGGCAACAGAAATCTTATCCGCCGGGAGGAAGACAATAGAAGGAATGCCAGCGGCGGCTGCGTAAGCGCTGAGAGCTGCCGACGTATCACCCGTGGACGCACAACCGACAGCGGAAAGGGGCTTGCCCAGCTTGCGCATTCGGTTCACTTGGGAAACTAAAGCCGTCATGCCAAGATCCTTGAAGGAACCAGTGTGGGAGTTACCGCACTGCTTAACCCAGAGGTCGTTCATACCCAAGTTCTCTCGCCCGTAACGCTCGGCCCAGAACAAGTTGGAGTTACCTTCGAACATGGACACAATGTCTTCGTCCGCGATTCCCGGCAGGACCCATTCCTTCTTGCTCCACACACCAGAACCGTACGGCCACGTGGTCTTACCGACCCGCTCATCGAACAACGCCTTCCAGTATTCTGGAGGGTAGATCGAAAGCGCTTCCATGTCGTGGGTCACGTCGAGCAAACCGCCAGACTTGCTTCTGTAGATGATCTCGTCCAAGGAGTACTCTTCGCTAGAGTCACCCGCGAACGGGGTGAACTTGGCGTTAAATAAGTTGGCCTTCTCCGGCGCGCCCAACCGCGCGGCGGCTCGGCCAAACTCGGCATCCGTTCCCGCACGAGTCGTGACCGCCGCGCGCATCGCGCAGCCGGCGCGGTTCTCACTCGCGCGCTTACCTCGCACCACTTTCGCGTTCGCGACGGATCGTCGCTGCGAGAGCATCACGCTCGACGTCATCGTCGACATCGCTCAACGCAAACTCTGATCGCACAGTAGGGATGCGCCGACGACCCCACCAAGGCGGTGTTTCGCGCGTTCCTCCGCGGGTTTCGCGCGTGAAACTCTCTCGATTCCGGCTCAAGAAGGTCAAACGTCGATCACGTCGGCGTCCGATGTGTCTTCTCTCGCACGTCTCGCGCGTCTCGATGTGCCGCGCGCGCGCAATCCCCGAAGACCTCACCCGCTGCCGATGCCACCCAAAAAAACTTTGGGAAAAACGAAAGGGTCGGCGTCGTCCCGCGCGCGCGATCCGGGCCGTGCAGAGGGTTTGGGCACACGACATATGTTTTGTTGGCGTATCGAGATGTCGTTATATGGATGAAAGACTCGTTTTCTCTTTACCCTCGTGAGGCGGGGATTCGAGGAGGAGGGATGAAGACGAGTCACAAACGGTGCCGATGAGAGGGGGTCGTCCTCGCTCGCTCGTCTCTTTCGCGGTTTGGGCGGTGGTGACGTCAGGTCGTCGACGTGGCGTCGTCTCTCCAAACGATAACGCGCACCCATGTTGACGACGACGACGGTGAGAGTGACGGCGACGACGGTGAGGGAGACGAGAACTTCGTGGAAGCGTTCGTCTCAGACGCGGGTGACTCGCGCGAGACCGACGATGGAGGGAGCGAGCCGTATCGCCGTCGTGACGCGCGCGGGTGGGAACGATGGACCGAACAAGAAAATTCTCAGAGAGAATGAAAAGGAGGCGTGGCTGAGCGAGATGGAGCGTGACGGGAGTAATCCGCTCAAAGATCCCATGGCGTTGATCGGTATCGGTGGTATCGCCGTGCCGTTCATCATCTTGGCCGTCGCGAGCGCGGCCGGGTTCATCGGTCAGTAGAGGAGGTTATCAGAGGGTTGAAAATTGTTGTTTTGAATGTGATGAGATGTTTTCCTTTTTTCTATCAGCGTTTTTATTATAACAGCGGCGCGTTTGATTTTACATGAGCGGTCGCGTTCTGTCCGTCTCTGGCCGGATGTCGGCGATGGATTCCAGCAAGCTCTGGAACTCCAAGGATGAGCGCCTGCGACGTCGGCGCCCTCTCGTTATTAGCACCGCTTGATCTTTCAGAGGGGTTTCGGTGGGAGATTTTAGCGTTTCCTCGCTGCTGATGACGCATAAACTAGATGCGTGAAAGTCATCGTCCAGGTTACCGGAGAAAACGAAGAGTTCATCTTCCAGTGGATCGTCTAGGAACGCGTCCCCCTGATTCAAAGATACTTCTTGAAGCGCGCCGCCGTCATTGTGTAACCACCCAAAGAAGGCATGCTCTAGTTCCAGCTGCGCCGTGTCCTCGATGTCCAATAATCCCAATGGTCTGTCTATCTCCGAGGATTTCAAGCTCTGTTTCGCGCTCTCCTGTCTCTTATTCTTGTGAGACGAAGTGGCGGCGAGCTTCTTCTTCGTCCTCACCGGCGACGGCGCATCTTTTTCGTCGTCGCTAAACTCACATCGCACAAACTTCGCACACGCCGCGTTGAAACCCGTGAGCTTGCCTGCATCTTTTTTATTGACTCTTCGCATGCCCCGATGACGCGCTCTGACGCCGTTGCGCGCGATCGGACGCGCGGTTCCAAGGTGGTTACAACAATTCTCTCCCGGTCGTAACGACTGAAAACGCCCGGATTTTTCTCGGACATTCGGATCGGGGCCCCGCGCTCGACCTCCGACCTCGCCTCGGCGGCGTGGATCGACGCGACAGCTCGGACGCCGTATAGCGTCGCGTGCGAGGGTGATAACGCTCGAGCGCTCGTTCGAAACGAACGCGAAGACGATTGCGGTGCATCGAAACGGCGCGAGGAAGCCCTTCGAGCGTTGAGACGGCGACCGAGGCGAAAGGAAGAACCCGATGGCGAACGAGGGTGAGGAGGCCAAGCCCAAGCTCAGCGCCGCGGCGCCGAGTTTTAGCTTTAATCCGTCCGCAGCGTCGTTTGAATTCAAGCCGAGAACAGTGAAACCCGTCGCGCCCGCGGATGATGGCACCACCCCGCCCCCGCCCGCGGGTGCGCCTCCGGCGAAGGCTGTATCTCTCTCCATCGGCGGACCCGCGAAGGAGGTCACCATCGGGGCGCCGGCGAAAGCTAAAGAGATCACGATCGGCGGTCCAGCGAAGGCCGTGTCGCTCTCCATCGGTGGGCCCGCGAAGTCAGTCAGCATTGGTGGCCCGGCAAAGGCGAAAGAACCAGAAGCCGCGGCTGAAAAAGCTCCCGCACCGGAGAAACCGGAGGCCCAAGTTGAAAAGGTCGCCGCCAAGGTTGCAGAAGTCGTGATTGAGGAAGATCCGGTCGACGACGTCGAAGATGAGACTTTCGATCGTCGAGAGCACTTAAACCTCGTGTTCATTGGCCACGTTGATGCAGGTAAGTCCACCATCGGTGGGCAGATCCTATTCTTGTCTGGCATGGTCGACGATCGCGTCATTCAAAAGTACGAGCGAGAAGCAAAGGAAAAGAATCGGGATTCATGGTACATGGCTTACATCATGGACACTAGTGAGGAAGAAAGATCTAAGGGTAAGACTGTCGAGGTCGGTCGCGCCCACTTTGAGACCGAAAAGAAGCGCTACACCGTTCTGGATGCCCCGGGACACAAGAACTACGTGCCGAACATGATCGCCGGGACGGCACAAGCTGATGTTGGTGTGCTCGTGATTTCGGCGCGTAAGGGTGAGTTTGAAACTGGATTTGACAAAGGTGGTCAGACTCGCGAGCACGCCCAGCTTGCGAAAACATTAGGAGTCACAAAATTAGTTGTCGTGGTCAACAAAATGGACGATTCGAGTGTTGAGTGGGACAAGGGTCGTTACGACGAAATTGAAAAGAAGATTACTCCGTTCTTGAAGCAGTGCGGTTACAAGGTTGATGTAGACGTTCATTTCGTGCCGATTTCTGGTTTGACCGGGGCGAACATGCAGAAGAAGGTGTCGTCGGATGTGTGCTCATGGTATGAGGGCAAGTCGTTCTTCGACACTCTCGATGACTTAGAGCCTCTTCCAAGAGATCCGAACGCTCCGGTACGCTTGCCGGTCATGGACAAGTACAACGAAGCGGGTCCCATGGTGATGGGTAAGATCGAATCCGGAACTTGCCGCACGGGTCAAACTCTCATGTTGATGCCAAACAAAGCCCCGTGCAAAATTGCAACGATGTTTCGTGATGAAGTCGAGTGCACCAAGTGCTTGCCAGGGGAGAACGTCCGTCTGAAGCTCACGGGTGTGCAAGAAAGCGATATTCAGCCTGGCTTCGTTTTGTGTTCTGTTAAGGAGCCGATATTGATTTGTGAAGAGATCGAATGTCAGCTCGCGCTGCTTGAGTTGCTCGAACACAACTCTGTCTTTACCAAGGGCTACAAGGCCGTCATCCACATTCACACCGCCACGGAGGAAATTGAGGTGACGAAACTCGTATCTGAAATCGATACGAAGACTAGAAAGCCCAAGGAAGGTAAGCCTAAGTTCATGAAGAGTGGCAGTCTCGGGAACGTGCGCCTCAGATTTGCCCAGCCAGTGTGTGTGGAAAAGTTTGCAGACTTCGCTCAGCTCGGTCGTTTCACCTTGCGCGATGAAGGTAAAACGATCGCTATTGGCAAAGTCACCCGTCTCAAGCCCAAATCCAGTGATTAAATCGAATCGACTCGTAGAGATGAAACAACTAAACGAAGTAACCAACCCAAACCACACGCCAGACGCTGTCTCCCAGCAGCGCACTGAACATGCTGGGGGCCCTCCGAAATATCGCCCGACGGTCGCGGCGCGGCGCGCTCACGCGATGTACGCGAAAGTATATCGCCCTCAGCGCGGGAAACGGCGATTTCGGGCGTCTCGGTCACGGCACCCGCTTCGACGAAGGAGGCGATGCGTCCTTCCGCAGTTCCAACTACTTCCATCCCGTCCAAGGTTTGGAAGACGTTGACGTCCGAACGGTCGCAGCCGGGGGAGCGCATTCAGTCTTTCTGGCCGCCGGTGGACACGTGTTCGCGTGTGGACTGAACGACTGCGGTCAGCTCGGGCAACCAGCGAGTATTCCCTTCGCCAGTGAAGCGATGCTAGTGCCTCTGGACGTCGAGGTGAGGCACATAGCAGCTGGAAATAATCACACACTCTGCGTCGATGTAGACGGTGGGGTGTGGGCTTTCGGTAAAAACGATAGTGGACAACTAGGAACGGGTCGCTACGGTGAATTTTTACCACGGAAAATTGATTCTTTAGCCGGAGAAGTGCACATCACGGAGGTAGCCTGCGGAGCGGAACACTCTCTAGCGTTATCGGATGGCGGGCAAGTTTATTCGTGGGGTTCGAGCATAGACGGCGTGCTCGGCCATGGTTCTGAGACATGGAACAAGGGCTGGTTTTATCGCACCGCCAAAACGGAGATGACGCCGAGATTGATCAGATCGCTCAGAGAGAAAATAGTATCAACAGTGGCGGCGGGCCACGTGCACTCAGCGTGCGTGGACGACCAGGGAACTTTGTATACTTGGGGTCAAGGGCGTTTTAATCAACTTGGACTAGGAAACAAGTTTATAGATCATCAAACTTCACCTTCAGTCGTCTCTTCTTTACGATTTGTGAATGGTATTGCGTGTGGCGGACTGCACTGCGTCGCCAGTACGAATGCCGGTGTTGTGTCATGGGGATCCAATCAACATGGCGAGCTTGGTTATGGGCACCATTCCGATCGAAAGTCAGCAGTTCCGACTGCAATCAAGCGAGGAGGCGAAGGTTGGTCGAAAGTAGCCGCAGGTTGGAAACATTCAGCGGGCATTTCTCAAGGAAAGCTGTTCACGTGGGGGTTTGGTGGGTCTGTAGGTTCGTACATGGATGAGAAAATGTCTTCCGGTGGGCAATTAGGTCTAGGAAACGATTTTGACTTTTGGGAACCTCAGCAAGTTTCCGTTCCAGGGGTGGTCAAAGATGTTTCTTGCGGGTTTAATCACACGCTTACACTTGTGAGCACTCGACAGTAGCACGTAGCACAAAATTACAGTAATTCATATTCAATACGTTAGCTATGGAACTCGATGCCGAGGACAACGTCGGCTACCTATATACCTACTGTACATCTTCAATTTCTATTCGGCGCACTCTCACGAGGCAAAACATTCCTAAGATGACAAAGCCAGTCAACATGACAAATACAGCATGCCACCCGTAAGCCGAGGCGACAACACCAACGAGTATTTGACCGACGCCGCTTCCAACTGCGCCTGAAGAATCTATAAAACCTGAAATCACGCCGACGATACCACCGTGGCCGCAGTGTTCCTTCGTCTTACTCGCCAATTCTGCGCTCATCACGCTTGCAAAGAGCGCGGCAGCTGGACCTACAAAAAATCCAGCCGCAAAGATACACACCACAGTCCCTTCCAAATTTGTCTCATAAGGTATGCAAGTCAACGGTACAATTCCTAAAATCAAAGATACCATGAACAACGGTATCCATCTACCAAGTAAGCGATTCAGCAGCGCAGAGACTCCGATTCCAATAATCAGTGACAGATCAAAGAACTGAGTGGAAATGATGGAATTACTGTGGGACCCAAAGCGTTCGTCGACGTAAAAAGGAATCCAAAAGAGGAGAGACGTCACGACGACTTTTAATGCCATCAAGGAGCCCGCGTAGTCAACGACCCCTGGTATTTTCCACACCTTTGTGATCACGTCTGTGAAACCCGGTTCTGGCGCAGTATCCTCTTGGCCTTGGATCAGCACCGCTCTCTCTTGGTCTTCCTCATCGACAATACCACCACTACTCGGTGCAACGAACAGTAGAAACGCGATCAAATTCAAAAACACAAAACCAGCCGATGCAAACATCACCACTGGCCAGTTTTCATCGCCCATGCGCAACACCGCTTTCGCAATTTGCAAACCGACAATATCACCAACCGGTGAAGCTATCGCCCAAATGGACAAAACAGTCGATCTGAAACAGGGCTCTATATTCGCACTGAGAAGTGCGATGAAATTTGGGTACGCGAGCGACTGCACCAACCCAGACGCCATCCAAAGGGGCAAGTGAGTCGCGAGCGCCACTTTCCACGCCTCTTGTGACGTTTGAGGCGAGAAAACGTAACCATTGACGACGCCCAACGCGATCGACAGAAGCGCCGTTCCCGCGTAACTGAAAGCTATGACTCGAACCACTCCCAACCGTCTTCCTATAAGACCCGAAAAAAACAATCCAACCGCGTACGCAAAACAAAAAGAAAAATCAATGTGTCCCAACAACACCGTCGGATACTGCAGTTGCTCCGCCAGCACCGACTTACACGCCATGTACCCCTCTCGCACGGCGTGAAACGACGTAAAATTCACAAAGGACACCACCACCGCGATCCACGACGTGCGATCACCGCTCGAGAACGCCTTCACACGCCTCATGGTGCCGAGCGCCCCTCTCAACACCTCTCGCGCCACGGCGCGTCACCGACGCGCCGACGCCTCCTCCGCGTCCTCCTCGTCCTCTAACGACGCCTCGATCGCACGCGCTCGTCGATTAACTCGCGTCCTCTCTCGTTCGACCCGGCACCCCGAAGTGTCGTCTCGCGTCGCAACCTGCCACGCATTCTTTCATTCATTCCCCAGTCAGGTCGGTCGCCGTCCCATCCGCCCATCCGGTCGTTGGATGGATGAAGACGTGTGCGGGAGAGCGCGGCGCGATGTCGTCGCACGTCATGCTCCTCGCGAGCTGTGGGAGGGACGGCGCGCGCGGAGGAGGTTCGTCGGCGGTGTCCTCGTCGACGGTGTGCGTGTACGCGCCGGAGAGCGCGTCGGCATCGCTTCGGGCGTCGCGCGCGATGGGGGACGAGGAGGGCGAGGCGCTGTGCGTGCGATGGTCGCCGACGAACGGGGCGCTGTGCGTGGGGACGAAGACCGGGGGGTGCGCGCTGATGAAACCGGATTTAGAGACTCTCGGACGAGTGCCGGAGGAGGCGGTGGGGTCGGGAGAGGTGCGAGCGGTGGATTTCAGCGCGGGGTCGAGGTACCTCGCCGCGGGCGGGACGAGCGGCGCGGGGGCGGCGGGGGAAGAGGAGGCGTGTGTTTGGGATTTAAAGCGTAAGAAAAAGCACCGAGTGTTCATGGGCCACGAAGGGGGGATTATGACGGTCAAGTACGGTGGATTCGGTCGAATCGTCGCGTGCGGGGGAGAGTCTGGTCGAGTGTTTCTGCACGACGTCGAGAGCGGCGCGACGCGTCTCAAATTGGCGCCTCCCACTCCGAGCGGGGTGACATCGATCGATTTCTCCAAGTACTCGCCGCAACACTTAGTATCCGCGTGTACGGATGGTACCGTGAGACTCTGGGATACGGAGGCGGAGGAGTTGCACTCGACGCTCACGGTGAGGGGCTCAGAGTGTTACCAAGTTGAATTTTCCCCCGTCGTACCAGGTTTGGTCGGATACGTCAAGAGTGATGGCCGGGTGGTTCTTCAAGACGTAGCTTCACCCACGCCGTCGGGAGCGTTGACATTTAAGTCCACACAAGTTACGTGCATGTCCTGGCATCACAGTGGATTCGCTCTCGCGGTTGGGACGTCAGACGGCCGAGTATCGTGGTTAGACACCCGTAAGATCAGCGGTGGTGCTGACGTCGCCAAATGTCGACTTTACGATGTCCAGGCGCACGACTGGGGCGTACATTCCGTCAGCTGGCAACAACCTGTCCCACATTCGTTTCAGGTTGAGAATACGCCCACGCGTGGAGACAACATTCCCGCTTCTCCCATGACGCCCATCGCGGAGAAGTCGTCTCGATTACTTCAAGATGACGAGCTTGCACCTCGTCCAGCTGCCTTTGCGCGCGAAGAGTTGAGATTATCAAAACCGAAAGACTCATCCAACGGTATATCAAATATTGACGCTCCAGAGCTCGCGAGCCTACTCGACGCCGTGGAAAAGCTTGGGAGCAACCTCGGGGCACGCATTCGCGATGTCCACCTAGAACTCTTGCGCCAGCATCAACTACAGCAAGAAGAGACGGCGCGAATGTTCGCCAACATGCAACAAACCCAACTTGAAATGGCGGCGGAGATAGCCGCGCTCAAGAGAGCCCTTGAAAATAGCCTCTGATCCGTCTGTCGTGTAACATTAATCTAATCAATCACTTCCAACTACCCAACCTCACTGCCGGGTGCTCGCCGTAGCCGCGCCCGACATGTCGCGCGAGTCGCTCCGTCTCCACATGCCTTCGTCGTACGATGAGGAGATGGAGCAACTTCGCGCCGCGCTGGAGGCTTCAGTGCGCACGGTGACGCGCGAGGAGACGAATCGCTCCGCGGCCACTCGGTCTGCTTCCAGAAGGCTGAATGGCGATGACGCACGAAGACGTCAAGAATCTAGACAGGAGGCGCGCGCGACGAGAGATAGGAATACCGTTAGTTTTACCGACGAGGGCAATGATCGCGTGATCCTGGTGAACAGACTCGTGCAGCGGCACGGTGTCTCCCAAGCTCAAGCTAGTCGCGCGGTTGATATCATGGATGGAGACAGCGCGAGGGCAGAGGATGTCTGTTTGATCGTCGCCACCGTCGGCACGACGGTTGATCGAGCGGTCGCATACCTCAGAAATGTCGGGTGGGACGTGGATCTAGTTATTTCTAGGATGTTGGATCAAACGAAGAGCCAGAGCGTCGAATCGGAGAGAGAAGAACTCAAGCAACGAGCTGCTTCATTGAGGCGATCAACTGCGGGAGTAGAAACTACTTCACGAACCATCAAACAAGACTTGAATTCGAGAGACTTTGACGGTCGGTCCGTTCCGATGTTCTCTAGATCCTTCCCCTCGCCGCCAGGAGCCAAGAAGCACGACGAAGAGGCGGAGCGATATCACCAGGAGCAGTGGGAGCGAGAGAGAGCTAACCGCAGAGTGCAGGCGAGCAAGGCTAACTCGAAGTGGGAATCAATGCAACCGAAAGTCAAGCGCCATTCACAGCCGATACCGGAGAAAAAGCGCGTCTCAGAAGAAACACCTTCACCTCCGCGTCGCTCCACCGTCCGTTCCGACCTGCCACCGCTGACATCTGAACAGTCCATCGGAGCGCTCCAGGATAAAGACTTGGTTCAAATACTCACAGTCCTAGGAGTTCCTCCATCTTCGTCCTCCGCGAGCGCCGTGCGATCGGCTTACAGAAAAGCGGCTCTAAGTTATCACCCGGACCGACACGCGTCGGCGAGTTCTGGCGAGCGGTCGTACAAATCAGACGTCTGGAAGCTCCTCACATCCAAAATGGAATCTTTCAATTAGTCATCGCATCGCGGCTCGAGGTCGTTGTTATCACATAGCGCATAGAAGGTAGTGCAACGCGTCGGATTCCACGGTCCAGCACCAGCTCTGTCGCGTTCGGAAACGAGTTTTGGCCGCGTCGCGCTCATGGTTCGTGATTCGTGATTCAAGAGGGTGCGGGAGGTCCCAACCTCGTGTCCTCCGACCAACCTCTTCCGTAGAGTTCGTCCGTCGCGTCGGTGGCGGGAGCACCCGGCGCGCGCGGTTCGAGTCGGTCGACGCATCGAAGTGTCTTCGTCGTCTTCGTCGTCGTCGCGTCTTCGCGTCGCACTCGCTCGCGCGCGCGGAATCGCTCGCACGTCGAACGTGGAGCGGTTCCGATCAAACGGGCGATCTGAGCGAAGATGTTGACGAAGTTCGAGGTAAGCCGAGGGTGACGCCGCGATCGAGCGCGAAACGAGATAGAAAGGTGTGTTAGTCGATCGATGACGTACTGACGGTGTTTTCAACGCGCAGACGAAGTCGAACCGGGTGAAAGGGTTGACATTTCACCCGAAGAGACCGTGGATTTTGGCTTCGCTCCACAGCGGCGTGATTCAGTTATGGGATTATCGCATGGGAACGCTGATCGATCGCTTCGATGAGCACGATGGGCCAGTGCGAGGCGTTCACTTTCATAACTCTCAGCCGCTGTTTGTGTCAGGAGGTGAGTGTCAGCATTTTTGCTCGGACGCGATCGCTGGGGGTACCCCGTTTCTTCTCGTTGTTTCTTCTTGTTTCTAGTATTCGCCACGTGTTCAACGAGACACCCTGTACTGACCTCGTTATTACGCGCGAACAGGGGATGACTACAAGATCAAGGTGTGGAGCTACAAGCTGAGACGATGCATGTTTACGCTCTTGGGCCACTTGGACTACATCAGAACGGTTGAGTTCCACCCAGAGTATCCGTGGATTGTCTCTGCTTCCGACGACCAGACCATTCGAATTTGGAACTGGCAAAGCAGAAGCTCGATCGGAGTGCTCACGGGACACAACCACTACGTGATGTGCGCTCGATTCCACCATAAGGATGATTTGGTGGTTTCAGCTTCTTTAGATCAGACGGTGCGAGTTTGGGACATCAGCGGTTTGCGCCGCAAGGCTGTCAGTCAATCTGACGACCTTCGTATGCCTCAAATGAACAACGATTTGTTTGGTGGGGGAGATACGGTCGTGAAGTACATTTTAGAGGGTCACGATCGTGGAGTTAACTGGGCGGCGTTCCACCCGACTTTGCCACTGATTGTGTCTGGTGCTGACGACCGTCAGGTGAAGCTTTGGAGAATGAACGACACGAAGGCTTGGGAAGTCGATTCACTTCGTGGTCACGTGAACAATGTGAGCTGTGTCGCTTTCCACGCCAGACAGGACGTGATTGTCTCCAACTCAGAGGACAAATCAATCCGTGTTTGGGACATGTCAAAGCGAGCCGATGCGCAGACGTTTAGACGCGAACACGATCGATTCTGGATCCTAGCTGCGCACCCGGAAATTAACCTTCTCGCTGCCGGTCACGATAGCGGTATGATCGTTTTCAAGCTCGAGCGTGAACGTCCGGCGTACACTACTCACCAAGGAAACTTGTTCTACGTGAAGGATCGTTATTTGCGCTGCTACGACTTTGAGTCTCAACGGGACAACCCTTTGGTATCCATCAGACGTACCGTCGGCGGACCCAACTCGGCCCCACGCTCCATGTCGTACAACCCGGCGGAAAACGCGATCTTGATCTCATACGATACCACTGGTGAGAATTATGAGTTGTTCATCTTGCCGAAGGATGGTGGCCGTGGCGAAGTCACTGGTGACTCTCGGCGCGGTAGTGGGATTGGTGCTGTATTCGTCGCTAGAAACCGGTTTGCGACGTTAGACAAGCAATCAAATAACATCATCATCAAGAACTTGGACAATGAAATGACCAAGAAGTGCCCGTGCCCTACTCCGGGCACTGACATGATCTTCTACGCAGGTACTGGTTCCCTCTTGTGCCGCTCTGAAGATAAGATGGTGTTGTTCGATCTTCAACAGCGGGCTGCCATCGCTGAACTTGCCACGCCACTCATCAAGTACGTTGTTTGGGCGCCAGACATGAGCCGTGTCGCGCTGCTCAGCAAGCATGCGATCGTGTTGTCTGATCGCAAGTTGGGACACTCTGTCACTGTTCATGAAACTATTCGCGTCAAGTCTGGAGCTTGGGATGACCACGGTGTTTTCATCTACACCACGCTCAATCACATCAAGTACGCTTTACCGAACGGCGATTCGGGCATTGTCCGCACCTTGGACAACCCGGTGTACCTCACAAAGGTGTTCGGTAACGTCATCTACTGCTTGGATCGGGATGGTCGCAACCGGCAAATCCAATTTGACTCTTCGGAATACATGTTCAAGCTTGCTCTCAACGCCAAGCGATTTGACCACGTGCTTTCAATGATCAAAAGTGGACAGCTTTGCGGCCAATCTATCATCGCGTATTTGCAGAAGAAAGGGTATCCAGAAGTCGCTCTTCATTTTGTCCAGGTGAGTCTTTTTTCCCAATTTTTTTTTCGCATCCGCTTTTTGAGAAACACAATGATTATTACAAACTTACGGATCCTTCCTTGGTGAATGCCGAGAGTCCATGAAGAACTCTTGTTCGCTATTTTTTGTATGAGTGTTTCAAAATGGATTCTACGTTTACTTTTTCTTTTTATACTTCCGGGAAATACGAGACTGACAACTATTTTTTCTTGAACGCGACTAGGATGAACGGACGCGCTTTGAGCTGGCGCTTGAATGCGGAAACATTGAAGTTGCTCTCGGTAGCGCTCAAGAGATCGATGATAAGGATACTTGGCACAAACTTGGTGTCGCAGCACTGAACCAAGGAAATCACCAAATCGTTGAGTTTGCCTACCAGAAGACGAAGAACTTTGAACGTCTTTCTTTCCTCTATCTCATCACGGGTAATGTGGAGAAGCTCGGCAAGATGTTGAAGATTTCGGAGATGCGCTCTGACGTGATGGGCCAGTTTCACAACGCTTTGTACCTCGGAGATGTATCGGAGCGAGTGAAAGTACTCGAGCAAGTCGGTCATTATCCGCTTGCGTACCTCACTGCGAAGACTCATGGCTTGGAGGATGATGCTTCTCGCATCGCTGAGATCCTGATGGGAAGTGGGGCCGCCATTCCGGATGTCAGTGGTTTAGGAAAGTTACTGCAACCGCCAGCACCGCTCTTAAGAGGGGACAACTGGCCGCTGCTACCGGTATCGAAAGGCTTCTTCGAAGGAGTTCTCTCTGGTGAGATAGCGGGTGATGCTTACGCGGAAGACGATGAAGTCATGGGAGATGCTGGTCTCGGCTGGGGTGATGCTGACATTGATATTGGTGAAGATGAACGCATCGATCCGCTTGCTATGGCTGGTATCGCCCCTGATGTCGAATTCGATGCCGTCGATGACGAAAATGATGGTTGGGGCATGGATGACATAGAACTTCCCGATGACGTTGGCGGCGCCGCTGACGCCGACACCGGCGCGCTTGATGGTGGCATTTTCATCGCTCCCACGGCTGGTGTTCCTCCTTCGCGACGATGGTCTGAAAAGAGTGGCGTTGCCGGTGAGCATGTCGCGGCGGGCGAGTTTGATAGTGCCATGAAGTTGCTCAGTCGCCAGTTGGGGATTGTCAACTTCGCTCCGCTGAAGCAACACTTCATCGACCTCGCTTATGCTTCGCACGCGAGTCTTGAAGGCATGCCAGCGGGGCCGAACATGTCCATGCCCCTTGGTCGTGGATGGAACTCGCGAGTCACTGGTGTGTTGCCGCCGATGATGATTTGCAATCCGGAAATTCTGCAAGATCGTCTGAAGAGTGCTTTCAAGTTCACGACGGAAGGAAAATTCGCGGAGGCGCTCAAGGTCTTTGTTGGCATCATTCACTCTATCACGCTGCTCAGCGTAGAAGATCCGAGAGATGTTGAACAAGTGGAGCAATTATTAAAGGTTGCACGCGAGTATGCATCTGCTCTGAGAATTGAGATCGCTAGAAAGGAAGTTAAAGAGGATCAAGCTCGCCAAGCTGAGCTTGCGGCGTACTTCACACATGCAGATCTTCAGCCGGTCCATCTTTCCCTTTCTCTTCGCTCTGCGATGTCCATCTTCTTTAAAATGAAGAACTACGCTACCGCCGCGACTTTCTGCCGTCGATTACTTGAGTTGAATCCGCCCGTAAAGGTGGCAACGCAAGCCAAGCAAGTTTTGCAAGCTTGCGAACGCACGCCCAAGGACGAACTCGAAGTCAACTACGACTCTCACAATCCATTCGTCGTTTGCTCCGCCACTTTTGTGCCGATTTACAGAGGGACAAAGGATTGTCTGTGTCCCACATGTGGCGCCCACTATGTCGTCGAGCAAGCGGGTAACGTGTGTGAAGTGTGTAACTTAGGCAAAATTGGAGCAGATGCGACGGGCCTCGTGTGCTGTGCGACAACTCGTTAGATAGCTGATATAATGAATGAACATCTGTGCTTTGACATGTTTAACTATGCATCTAAATCCGCGCTGAACTAATCATTCTATATGGGCTAAACCTTCTTACACCGTCGTGGAAGTATCGAGATCCACCAAGCCTTCCGCAGAGGACGCAGGAGTCAGTCGCTGACTTTGCTCGGAGCTCGGAAAAACAAGTATCATACAGAGCTGCACGAGGGATAACACCGATCCGAAAAGATTAGGAGCTGCGATCCACCAATCGTTCAACGCGATACCGTAAGACGTCCAGCACACTCCGTTCAGACAGTTGCAAAGCACGAGCGGAAAATGCATCGACTTTGAATCTCTCGTCCGAAACACTTCAAACATGGTTGACAACGGCGACGTGTAATACACGACTAAAATCGAGTTCGCCAACACCCCAGCGACGACGAGGCGATCGCTCTCGCTGGAATTGCGCATACTACAGCTCAAAATCATCCCAGTGAAGGCGATGATAAGAATTAAAGACCCCATGATCTGTTCGAGCATCCGCCGCCTCCTCTCGCTGAGCGCGTAACTCACCGTCGTGTAGTACAGTCCAATGAAGACACCCGTGATGTTCGGCACGTATACCCAATAGTTGGCGCTGATCGCGCCGTACATCATCCACGCCGCGCAATTCCCGGCGATGAACGGAAACGGAAACGGATTCAACGCCCCGAGCGTGCGCTTCTCCCGACACCTTTGGATCGCCGGCACGGAAGACAGAAACATGAACTGCGCCAACGCGCTCCCGACGGCGGGAGCGACTTGGAACATGAAGACATCGCGCACGTCCATCGCGAGAACGGAAACGCGCGCGCGTGCGTCGTATCGACTCTGTCGCGGACTCGACGCGCGAACGAGGGCGACGGCGGACGCGACGCTCTGCCGCTCAGTCGGCTCTCACGCGTTTTCGGCGGCTTCGAGTCCCTCCGCCTTGGGTCGTGACTTGCGGATCGATGAAATGCAAACTCCACCCGCGGCGAGGCCAGCCAGTGGTGGGCGCCAGAGGCGTCCATGCATCCGCCGCTGACGCTGGAAAACCACCCGATTTGTCGCGAACGGGTGCTCGCGCTGAAGCGGTGTCACGGCGAACACGTCTTGGGGAAGTTTATAGGCGCGTGTAACGAGGAAAAGTGGGCGCTGGACGCGTGTCTCAAGGAGCAAAAGTTGTGGAAGAGTCGTAAGAATCAAGAGCTCGCGCGCGCGTCAAAAGAACGCCTGAGGAAGAGACGAGAGCGAGAAAAGGAAGAAAAGTGATGAACGGGGGCCGTGAACATACCGTGCGCGTCGTGCTCGGCGTATCCGGCTCCGTGGCGGCGATAAAGTTCACGGAGCTCATTGGAGAACTCGGCGCGCTCGACGTGAGCGTGGAGGTGAAGGCGGTGCTCACGGAGTCAGCGCGACGTTTCGTGTCCGACGCAGAGATCGCCGAGGTGACAAAGTGTGCGTGGTGCAGCGGTGTGTACACCGACGACGACGAGTGGTCCGCCTGGCGAAAGAAGGGCGATCCCGTGACGCACGTGGAGTTGGCCAAGTGGGCCGACGTGCTCCTCGTCGCTCCGCTCAGCGCGAACACGTTGGCGAAATTCGCCAATGGCTTGTGTGATAACCTTCTGACGTGTCTCTTTCGAGCGTGGGACGTGAGGAATAGCAACAAAGTCGTGTGCATGGCGCCTGCAATGAACACGCAAATGTGGGCGAGTCCCTTTACGTCTCGTCACATGGCCACCGTCGCCGAAGTCTGCGCGACTCTTCAATGGCTCCAACCAATCTCAAAGGAACTCGCGTGCGGTGACACGGGCGTAGGAGCGATGATGGAGCCCAGGGACATCGCGATAGCCGTCCATTCGTTTGTGCCTTCACCGTGAATCGCACATCTGTGCACTAATGAAATAGTTGTAGTATCCAGTAGAAGAAAAAAAGTTGCCCTGGATGTCCTGACGTCATCTCTTCATTCACCGCCGTCGCGCGCGAGGAACCGGTGCGGCGAGCGTTGATAGGTCACGAACGATCATGCACCGAGCGCTTTCATCTCGTTCGACGGCTTCCGTCGTCGCGCGCGTTGTCGCCGCCGCCGAACGGGCGCGCGGTAGTGCGCCCGTGCCTCAGCCGGCGCGTCTCGCCCAGAAGCGTCTGACGCCTCGCCTCAGAGGCTCGCTGAGCGCCGTGCGCGCGGCGAGCGCCACCGTGGACGCGCCGTCGAACGTGAACGAGGCGACCAAGCCGCTGGCGTGGAAGGCGGCGATCGATTTCAAGTATGTGCGAGACAACGCGGCGGCGGTGCAGAGCAATGCCAAGGTGAGAAACGTCGACGTCAACGTGCAAGAAATCATCGAAAAGTACGAAGCGTTGAACGCCTTGAACTTCAAGTGCGATGAGATTCGGGAAAAGAGAAACGTGAACGCCAAGAGTATGAAGGGAAAGATGGAGAAGGAGGTTCGTGATAAGCTCATTGCCGAAGGTAAGGCGCTCAAGGATGAGCTTGCCGTGATTGAAGTCGACGTCGCGGTGCTCGAAAGTGAATTGCAGACGATGGCCCAGAAGTTGCCGAATATGACGCATCCAGATGTACCGATCGGAAGCGAAGAAAAGACGGTGACCATTGCTACGGTGGGCGAGCAACGCGCTTTCACGTTCCCGGTGCAGAACCATGTTGACGTCGGCGAGAAGCTCGGCATGTTTGATTTTGAGACTGGGAGCAAGGTTAGTGGCAGCCGTTTCGTGTATCTCACTGGAGTTGGAGCTATGCTTGAGCTCGCTTTAATTAACTGGGCGTTTGCGAAGGTGGTGAGCAAGGGTTTCAAGCCGATGATGGTGCCTGATATGGTTCGTAGCAGTGTCGTGGAAAAGTGCGGATTCCAACCGCGCGCAGAGAACACGCAGGTTTATAGCATCGAAAATTCTGAACTATGCATGGCAGGTACAGCCGAGCTTTTGTTGGGTGGTGTTTACATGGATGAAGTCGTAGAAGAATCGCAATTACCCATCAAAATGGCAGCTTTCAGTCATTGCTTCCGCACGGAGGCGGGAGCCGCCGGCGCGCAGACTCGCGGCATGTATCGATTGCATCAGTTTAGTAAAGTGGAAATGTTTGTCGTGGCGACGCCAGAGCAATCTGACGCACTTCATGACGAACTGATCAATATTGAAAAGGAAATGTTTGAGGAGCTTGGGTTCCACTTCAAGGTATTAGATATGCCGACGGAGGATTTGGGTGCTCCGGCGTACCGCAAGTTTGATATCGAAGCTTGGATGCCTGCCCTTGAGCGATACGGCGAAATCTCGAGCGCATCTAACTGTACGGATTATCAAGCGCGCCGGCTCAACATCAAGTACAGACCGAATGCAGTGGATGGTAGGAAACAGCCGTTGGTGCACTGCCACACGCTGAACGCGACCGCGTGTGCCATTCCTCGAATGATCGTGACTATTCTTGAGAACTTCCAACAGGAGGACGGTAGCGTGACCGTTCCTGAACCGTTACGTCCTTACCTAGGTGGTGTAGATGTTCTTCGTCCCGAATAAATAAGTGCGTAGAAGCTATGATTGTAAGAAGGTCATTTGAGATTGCTCTCGCTTGCATTACAAACTCATTTATTTTTGCATTTACTTTTGGCTCTTCTTCCAGTTATCAATCCATTCTTGCGCCTCGGCGGTGTTGTCCTTCGCCTTTCCACTAGGCTTCCAGTTGTCAATCCATTCTTGCGCCTCAGCAGCATTTTGTTCGGGCGTCTTCTTCGCCGTGGCTGCCTTGGCCGCCGGCTTGGCCGCTGGCGTGCTCTTCGCATCACCGGACGGCTTGTTCGTCGCGGAGTAAGCCGCAAGACCAACAACGGCGGCCGCACCGATGACGATCGTCGGATCGAAGCGGCTGACCTTGTCAGAAGAAGCCGCCGCCGGCTTGGCAGCCGCCGGCTTCGGAGCTGCAGCCGGCTTGGCAGCCGCCGGCTTCGGAGCTGCAGCCGGCTTGGCACCGAAAGCCTTCGGGGCCGGAGCGGTGGCTTGTTCCTTCTTCTTTTGGATCTCCGTTCCCTTGAACGGGTTGGATTCCGGGCGCGTCGGCGCGACGGCTCCGTATCTCGATGCGAGCGCGCTGGAGAGCGAATCGTCGAATTCGTACAATCCCGCTTGCGCTTGTCTGCTCACTTGAACTCGGTTGAAAGCCGATTCCTTCTTCACGAAGTCCGGAGTGACCGCCGCGGCGGACTCAACGCCCGCTCTTTGCGCCGCCGGGGACGTGGCGCGCGCGAACGCCGGTTCGCTCGGCGTTCCCACGGTGAGCGTGAGCGCGAACGCCGCCGAGAGCGCCACCTGTCCGAGCGTCTTGTCTTCGCGAGCGCTCGCGCGCACCGCCACGGACGCCCGTCGTCCCTGCGCACCAAAAAACCAATCTCGTCAGTCTCTCATCCATCTCGCTCGCGCCGCTCATCTCAAGTCGTCCCCTCATCGTCCGTCACCGCTCGCTCGTATCTCCATCACGGTCGAGCAAACGCATTACGATCGCGTTCCCGATCGGTCGCCGTTCGCGCGGTCTCACCTCGACTCGCTTGGTCGGCATCGCGCGCGCGCGCCCCGCGTTGGTCACGGAAGTCGTCATCATCATCGTCGTCGCGTCCTAACGCGTCGCCGTCGTCGAATTCGCGTCGAGCTCTCGCGTCCCGTCAAACATCCGTCTCGGTATCTTCCACTCTCGACCGGGGTCGGATTCGGATTCGTGATTCGAGCGGATTTTCACGCACTGACTCATTTTTCGTGGCGGAGGTGCGTTCGGCGGTGGAGGGCGGAGTGGGAGAAGGCGACTGGTTGGAAGACGCGCGTTCGGGACGATGCGATCGAGGCGGAGAGAGAGAGACGCAGGAGAGACGATGATGATATAGTGTGAAGAGCTCTCGACGATTACATCGCCGCCGAACGCCGAGGCGAAGCACCGGGGAACGGTCGGAGAGGGAACCTCCGGCTGAAGCGAACGACCTCGACGACGAGGGGAACGGGTCGAATGAAACTCGATCCCATCGCCGCGTGTATGGAGGGGCAAGTCTCAGGCCGGGTTAATAAGCACACAGCACGGAAAAACACTTGGAACCAAATTAGTAACCCTTTCTGGCCTTGGCCGGGGAAGTCGTCTTGGACTTCTTGGCGGAGGCGACCGGGGCGGACTTCTTCGCCTTGTAGGTGGTCTTCTTCGCCTTGTAGGTGGTCTTCTTGGCCGAGGAGTACGTCGTCTTCTTGGACGCAGCCGGGGAGGTGGTGCGCTTCTTGGCGGCCGGGGAGGTGGTGCGCTTCTTCGCCGCAACAGCCGGGGCGGTCTTGGACGCCTTGGCCACCGACGCCGGAGCCTTGGCGGTCTTCGGGGACACAGCCGCCGCGGAGCTCTTGCCGGAGCGCTTCGCCGCCGGAGAGGTGGTGCGCGCGAAGGACGGCTCAACAGACGTGGCAGAGAGCGTCAACGCGAGCGCGGCGGAGAGCGCCGCGCGGGCGAACACAGGCGCGGTTTCGCCTTCCGCGCGCTCGGCGCGAACCACGAAGGGCTTCTTCGCGGCCGTGCGGCGACCCTACGACCACGAAACGCGCGCGCGCGCACCATCGTCAGTCATCTCGTCTTCTTCCCAACCTCACATCCCGCGCGCATCACCCTCCGTCCCACACACCGCACATTACCCCCCCACGATCACATTTGTGGATAACGTGCGCGCGATCGATCGCCCCACGCGGTGGAAAGATACTGACCGCGCGACGCGAGATACCCTCCTCGCCGCGCGCGCGCGTCGGGTTCGCGCGCGCGTCGCGTTCGCGCGCGCGTCGATCACACGTACCGCCACAGCCTTCGCCGCGACTTGCGCCTTGAGCGTCGTCAGAGAGGTGGACATCGTGAACATCTTGAAACGCGTCTGCGTGCGGATAGTGACGCGCGCGCCCCGTGGGCGACGGCGCGCGACCGCGAGGCGTCGTCGGGCGCGGGCGAGGGAACGGGGGCGAGGGCGGGGAGGGGGGCGACCGCGCGCGAGAATGGTCGGACATATGGAAGGACTCCGTCGTGGGTGCGGACTCGTCATCGATGCGATGGGATGATGTGTCTGTCGTGTACCGTCTTTTTTTTTGTCCGTGTGCGTGTGCGTGGATCGTTTGTAGTGTACTCACTAGAGTATGCATACGTCGTCATGGGGGGGGGGTGGAGCGGGCGAGTCCGTCGGTCCACCGCGCGGGCGAGCGGGTGGTGGATTGTTCGATGGATTGATGATTGTTTGATGACGCCTGCGAGAACGCGGCGCGCGGTGGGCGCGCCGGGAGCGATGACGACGACGACGACGACGGGCGGTGGTGGTGGTGGTGGTGAAAAGAGAGGAAGGGCGTCCTCGTCCGCGAGAGGGTCATCCGGGTCGGGGCGAGGCGGTGGAGACGGGAAGACGCGGCGCGGGAGCGGGGCGACGACGTCGTCCGCGACGACGGGTGACGGACTCGAGCGGGGCGGCGGGCGAGGCGGCGGTGGACGAGGGGGTGGACGCGGGCGAGGGACGCGCGGGGGGAGAGGCGGTGGGGGAGACGGTGCGCCGTCGCGGGCAAAGGCGCTCGTGCTGACGGAGGAGGAGAAGGCGGCCGAGTTGGAGCGGTCGAGACTGCGAGAGGAAGCGGCGGCGAAAAAGTTGGCGGAGGAGGAGGCGGCGAGGGTGAAGGAGGCTGAAGCGCGAGCGATCGCGGAGGCGGATGCGAGAAGACGTGAATGTGAGCTCGTGAGAGAGATGCGCGCGGCTGCGAGGCGCGGAAACGCGTCTTCATCGCGTCCCGATGAGCAAGAGCTGAAGAGACGGGATTCGAGCATCAAGAAGAATACGACAGTGATTAAAAAACTTCGGACGATTACTGCGGAGAATAAAGCGTCGATGCTGCAAGATTTGAGTAAAGTAAACGTGAGTAAATACGTGACGGAGGCGGCGACGGCGTGCGTTGAAGGGAAAATGAAGAGTTCAGACGTGAACGCGGCGGTGGAAATCATTTCGTGCATGCATCAGACGTACGGCGACTTTGCCGCGCCGCTCATCGAAACGCTCAGTGCTTACGTGTTGCCGCCAAAACCTGAAAAATTACTTAAAATGGCTGAGGGAGAAGTGGAAGCGCTCCCGTCTCCTTTGCAGCGACGAACGAAACTGCGTCTATTCATGGAACTGTATCTCGTCGGAGTCTGCCCCAAGGTTGATCCGATTCTAAACGCCGTGAAAGAAATCGCACGTCTCGAGTACAAAACGGCTCCTGATCTCTACCAGCACTCTCTGAGCACTCTCTCTAGTTTCGCTAAAACCTTTTCAGTCGAAATCCTTGGCGCGACGCCTGATGTCGAACCGTCAGCGGATGAGTTTGTCGTCCCCAAAGATGTGCAAAAAGCTTTCAGAGACGTGTTGAATCAGTACTGTGACAGACTCTTCATGGTCCTGAGCGAAGCTTTCTGTGCGGTTACCGCGCAAGAACGTGAAATGGCGCGCCTGTTAGAGCGCACGGGAGCGATCAGTGAGTCTGCATCCGTAGAATTTGCGGCTCTCACAAAGGTTTTTGATGGTCTGCTCAAGGGGGCGACGACGTTGGCAGAGGCGCTCGGCCGCGAGCTGCCAGAGATGAAGAAGGAAGAGGAAGAAAAAGTCTCTCGCGCGGGCACGATGGAGTTACACCGCGGAGGGGTGAAAACTTCGAACGAACGCAGTGACATGTGGGAGGATGAGGAGCAGCAACATTTTTACGAGACTCTTCCAGATTTGCAGGCGTCGATTCCGGCTGTTCTTCTCGCAAACGAAAAAATCGAGAACGAAACAGAAGCCGAACGACAGAAACGGGTGAAGGAGGAAGACAAGGAAGGTCGCAGCGCAAAACTAGAAGGTTTACTCGTTCGTCTCAACGATTGCATGTCGAAAGAGAAAGCTGACGCGATTTGTACAGATTTTTGTTACATTGGCGCGCGAGGTGGTCGAAGACACTTGGCACGCGAGTTCTTGAATGTGCGGCGGTCGGAAATTGATCGCATTCCTTTCTACGGTCGAATCATATCGACGTTGGCGACTGTGTTTGATGATATTGCACCTGCGGTGGCGCAACCTTTGGAGGATGACTTCTACAATCTCGTGAAGAAGGGCAAGCGTGTGAGTCTTGATGAACGAATGAAGAACATCAAATTCATAGGAGAGCTCATCAAGTTTAAAGTCATCCCTGATAACACCGTCTTCGAAATAATCAAAGTCCTTTTGGATGATTTCCATGGGGACAACGTCGATGTGCTCTGCAGTCTGTTTGATGTGTCTGGCTATTATCTCACAAAGACGACGTCAACAGCAAAGCGCATGGGGAGTATTCTTGACATCTTTTTGAGACTCAAGGCTGTGAGCAAACTTGACACCCGCCAGTGTGCGTTAGTCGACAGCGCCTACTTCAAATGCAGGCCAGTGCAAAGGGTTATCGTGAAAAAAGTCCGGCCACCCATGCACGAATACGTGCGTCATTTGATATATTCACAGCTGCGAAAATCATCTTTAGAAAAAGTCATCACACAACTTCTCAAGCTTCCCTGGGAAGATATGGAAGCTTATTTGTTGAGGAAATTGCTCAAGGTGTGCAAACAAAAGTACAGCTCTGTGCCGCTGGTCGCGACACTAATAAAAAGGCTGTCTCAGTATTATCCAACTCTTGCTGTCAGAGCGCTCGATGCCGTGCTTGAAGATGTGAGATTTGGTCTAGAAGTCAACGAGACCTGGATGCACCAACGCCGTGTGGCAAACATGCGTTTACTTGGTTTCCTTTACAAGGAACGCATCGCGCACTTTGAGGAATTACTCGAATCACTTTACCTGATAATCTCTATTGGTTACGATGGGCGCCAGGCAGCGGATCCTCCGATGGATACCATTCGCTTGCGCATGGTCTGCACTCTTTTGGAAACCGCATTTAAGAGCAGAAAAGCAACGAGCTTTTCGCGTAGAAAAGATATCGACAAATTTCTCACCTTTTTCCAACGCTACGCCTTGACCAAGGACGTTCCTCTAGACATCTCCAACGACGTCGTGGAAGTGATGCTTTCGCTCAACCCGAGAATGAAAATCTGTGAGACGTATGAGGAGGCGAACGCGGAGTGCAAGCGATATTCCGAGAACCCGAATGCACCTGAACGCATGGAGACAGTCATGGAGGAGGATGAAGAGGGAGATGGTCAGGGAGAAAGCGCCGAAGATGTCGAAATGGAAGATGAAGATAGTGATGGCGATGATGACGAGATGCTGGAAGGTGACTCGGAGGCAGACTCGGAGGATGAATCTGAAGATAAATCGCAGAGTAAGACGGATTTGATAGACGAAGACGATGAAGACGACTCATCTGACTCGGAGTCTGAATCTTCCGAGAAAGAGGAAGAGGTGAAAGTTAGCATGAAGCTCAAGAGAGCAACTCCACAAGAAGAGAGAGATTTTGATCGCGAGATGAATAAATTTCTCGGCACTTCCACAGCTTCGGTCCTCAGTAATGTTGGACCCAGAGGACACTTCAACGCAGCCGTTCGTCGTCCTAACATTAGGTCCGGTGGCACCATAGCTTTTAAGATGCTCGTCAAGAGTCAAGGGAAGCAAGCGGCGAGGCAGCTCAACGTTCCCGAGGATGCAGAATTCGTAGCTAATGTGAAGGAGGCTCTGGAAGCTGAGCAAGCTGAGCTTGCGGAAGTCAGGAGAAAAGTATTGAATATGTACGAGGCGGATGAAGATCCGATTCATACTGTCGCATCGCGAAGAGATTGGAGAAGGCCAGATCCCCGACGTTCTGATCTTAACGTATCGAGACGCCTCTAACGCGTAGCGTTGGCGCGGAGCGTCACAAATTGTATTATGTGTAATTGAATATATTTCCTACGGTATCCTATGACAACAGCATCGACGCAACTTTTCCGGCGAGGTCATCATCTTTCGCCTCTTCTCCCTCCTCGACAACGAAACTGGTGGCTGGCGCACCGGGCGTGGCTTCTTCCGCCTTCGCACCAGACTCCTTATCAGTCGTGAAACAGAGCTTAATGTTGGGAAGATCAAGCGTTCTCTTGATAAAGTCGATGTTCTCTTTCAACACACCCATCTCATCAAAGATGATCTTAGTGTTAAGCGCAGACGCACCGGCAACAGCGGCTTCGTCCATCTTGAATTTGACAAAAGGCATCATCATCTTCATCACGTTCTTGAAGTTGGCATCCTTGGCGAGTTCGCTACTCTTCACCTTGGTCAAAACGACCGGCATGGGCGGAAATTCATTATTTTTGGCGTCATAGCATTCAGCCAATATTCCGAGACAAGTCGCGCGCCAACCCACAAATTCAGAAGCGACCACAATGGTACCCGCCACAGCCTTCTTCAGCGGACCCTTCGGTCCTTTCTTCGGAGGAGCCGTGCACTTGGCGATACCCTTACGCATATTCGTGATGAGATCGTTCAAATACTTATTCGCGGCGGTGAGCGAAGCGTCTTCCGCATCTCCAACCGGGAAGCCAGCTTTGGTGACGGTACCCTCCTTCTTGAGAAGGCTTCCGTAGATGTACTCGCAAGTGTGCGGGCAGATCGGAGCGAGCAAGAGCGTCTGCACTTCGATGAATCTCTTCACCAAATCCGCGTGCATTCCACCTTCGTCGCTGCTCATGAGACGGTAAGAGTCTCTGGCAGACTGGAGATCATAGAAACCACTCTTAAGAGCTTCACGGAACATCATGTTTTCATAGTGCTTTTGCGTTTCCGCGATAGCCGTGTTCATAGCATTATTGAAAACTCGATCGATGAATTTATTCGGCGCAGCGGTGCGCAACTTGCCCGCCTCGATCTCCACGAGCTGCTCTTCGTACCACGCAAGCTCTTTCGTCAAGCGCAAGATGGCTGCGTTCGCCGTGTCGTCGACGTAGTTCGCATCTTCAACCGTGTCACCGGCGTCAGCCAAAGTGAAACGCATCGCATCGGCGCTGAACTCTTCGATCGCTTGCTTCAACGTCTTGAAGTTACCCGTCGACTTGCTCATTTTCTCGTTATTGAGAAGTAAGTGACCGTTCGTACGGAAGGCGCGCGGCCACATCTTTTCATCCTCCCAAATTGCGGTGTGGTTGTAAAGCGAGAAGGTCAAGTGGTTTTGAATCAAGTCTTTACCAGAGACGCGAAGATCAAACGGATACCAGAAATTGAATTCAGTAATCATGCGATCCAACAGATCGCGCGGGAAGATATCTTCGGCTGGCTTTTCAGTGCCCAAGAAAATAGCATCCCAGACCTCATCAGTCATCTTGCTTGGCTCGACAGAAGGGCGAGCGTTACCAAACATATCGCCGCCTTGCAACAAGTGAGCGATGGTGTAGTACGCCATGTAGATGGTAGAATCAGACAAAGACTCGATCAAGTATTGATCATCCCATGGCATGCGGGTGCCCAATCCAAAAGAACGACTGCATGCCCACTGGCGCAACCAACCAAGAGTGTGTTGGAACGCATTTCGCGATTCCTCGTGGTAGCAGTTCATGCTTTCGAGGCACTTTTCGGCTCGTGCCTTCCACGACTCTTCACCGTACTCGAGATACCACTGATCGGTGAGAGCGACCACGCATTCACCGCCGGAGCGAGACATCACGGTTCGTTCGGGTTCGCTGTACACGACGCCAGTATTGTCGTCAATCATCTCTTGTCTGATCAAAGGCTTGGCCTCCTTCACGGGCTTGCCCTTGTGGTTACCGAGAAGCATGACGCCGTCCGTGAAACCCTTCAAGTACGTGCGGTGCTTGGCCTCATCGAGCTTGGCGCGATCGTTTTGAGACTTAATCTTGAGCTCTTCGCACACCTTGGGCGCGCACGCATCACCAAACTCTTCGATGTGAATGCACGGGACAACCTCAAACGGCATGACCCACTCATCCTTGACACCGAACTTCTCGCGCAAAGCAGGCTTTGCCTTCAGATCGCTGAGAGCCATGAAATCGTCGGGCGAATCGGACGGCACAGACGTGACGACACCGGTACCCTTGTTCATGAGAATCGTCAACATGGGCAAGCAGTAAATCTTAGTGAGAGCGGCTCTCGGAGACTTGAGCGCGACACCGATCAAAGATTGACCCTTGAAGGTGAGCAAGCACTTCGGCTTTCCTTCTGTCTTGAACTTTTCTTGGTAAGACAAGTTCAAGGCGGCCCGTTCGCACATGACGAGAACTTCGCCGTCGGCGAGCTCGTACGCGCCGTAGTCGCCATCCGGCAAAATCCAGCAGTTCGTTTGGCCGTACATGGTTTCGGGACGAAGCGTCGCGGCCGCCAAGAACACTTTCTTACCCTTCAACTTCGCGAGATCACCGGTGAGGCACTCCTCGTACACAGCCATCTTGACGAGCAAGTACTCTTGAGGGCCGACGCCTTCACCCGAGGCCCGGTCGTGATCTGCGCACGGCTGACCATCGATCGGGGAGTAGACGGCGTAACGCTTCGCCTTGACAACCTTGCCGATTTTCTTCAACGTGTTGAATTGCCATCGAACGAACGCATCGTAAAACGGATTCGCATCGGTGGTGATGAAAGAACGACGCCAGTCGACTTGGCAGCCCATCGCCGTGACGTCTCTCTTCGCCAATGGCGGGAAATAATTCAACCAGTGCATAGAATCCGCAAAGTTCGGGATCTCTTCGTCCGGAATACCGCTTGCTTGCATGATCCCCCACTGCGTCGCCTGCGTCCCCTTCTTCGCCGTCGCCTTGGACTTCTTCGCCACAAACTTGGTCGGGTCGACGGGTCCGGCGTTCGCCGCCTCCGCCTCCGCCTTAGCCTTGGCCTCCGCCTCCAACTCGGCCGCGTCCGGAAACTTTGGCGGATTCCCATACTTTTTAATCTCGTTGGAAATCTTATCCGCACACGCCTTGATCGGCATCCCCGTGCAGTGAAACGCAAACGGAAACAACGTCTTATCGCCCTTCAACCTGTGGTACGCGCTCGCAAACTCCAACTTGGACAACGAAAACGCGTGTCCCAGATGCAACAGACCGTTCATGTACGGATACGGAAAGTTTCCGAAAAACTTTTCCACCTCTACACCGTCACCCACCTCCGGCGCGTCCACCTCGAACGTCTTCTCAGCCTCCCATTTCTTTTGCGCCCGCTGCTGCAGGTCGAGCAAGAGATCCCTTCGCGCCGTATTTCTCGCCGGCGTCGCCTCTTCAGCCATGGCGTTCGCGCGTCCTCGTCCTCGTCGTCTCTATGACGCGCACACCGGTCTCGGTCACGGTCGTGTTCGCGCGCTCGGTCGAGACGGGCGCGCAGTCGAGCGTCGACCTCTCCCGCCGCCGATCGTCGTCTTCACCTCATCATCCATCCATCGTCACCTTTTTCGCCACGCCGCTGGATGAATGCGTGAAAGAATCTTCCATTCGGGGGCGAACGTCAGACGTCGACGCGGCGTGAGGCGACGCGAACGGACGCGAACGGACGATGCCGAGCGACGTGGATAATCACGGACGACCCATCTGGACCCCGTTCGCGGGCGCGGCGGCGACGTCCGGGAAGACGCACGGCGTGGAGACTGTGCTTCGACAAAACATTGCGCACAGTGAGTATTATCGAAAATTGTGCCGGTTGGACGCGAATGGGACGCCGACGTACGATTTTATGGCGCTGGTGGATGAGATTTACGATTTGGTCGATCACGCCGAGCCGTGGATGTGTGGGAACGCGCGCGGGGCGTCGACTGGGTTTTGCATTTTGTTTCGTCTGTGCGAGATGGAGCTGAGCGACGAGCGGATTTGGCACTTGTTGAGACACGGGGATTCACCCTTCATACGCGTCGTGGGATTTTTGTACGTGCGATACGTGAAGAATGGACGGGACTTGTTGAAGTGGTGCGAAGAGTTTTTCAAAGATGGTGAAAAGTTTAAGCCGTCGCCCGACGGGAAGGAGGTGACCATGGGCGACTTTGTCAGGGACTTACTCTTGGAGCAAAATTACTTTGAAACGATATTTCCGAGGATTCCAGAGGTGGCCCGAAGGGAAATCGTGGCGAGGATTAAAGAGCTCGGGTTTCCCGATCGCGGACGCGGGTGCGGTGGACAGGGTGGAAGTCGAAGACAGGACACTAACGGACGTCCGCAATCGGTGAAGCACTCTCTCGCGTCGCACGTGGGGCGACGAGCGCCCGGTGGCGGCGGCGGCGGCGGCGATCGGCGAGACCATCGGGGGCGAGATCATCGCGATCACCGCGATCACCGCGATCGCGATCGCTACTACGACCGAGATCGTCGTGATGACCGCGGTTACAGAGGACGAGACGATGATAGGCGACGAGACAGCCGCGACCGCTCTCGCTCGCCCGGCTACAAGCCTTATAGACGCGAGGACAAGTACGACAAGTACGATAGATACGACAAGTACGATAGGTACGACCGTCGATAATGATTTAGTTGTGTTGATATTCATCATATTGCCTAACTCAATTGTTTTGAGAGCCAAGGATGTTTGAGCGCCTCGGCCGCGGTTGGTCGCGCATCCGGATCTACCTTCAATAACGTCTCTAAGAAATCTATGAACTCTGCATCGTCGCATTCGATTCTCGCGCGCAAGCACGTTCGCTTCGATCGTAGGATGGTTATGCTACCACTCATCTCCTCAGATTCGTACACAAAACCTTCTTTTGTAAAGTATTCATGGCTCTGTGTTCCTCGAGCGAGGAACTTCTTGTCGAAAGGCCCTCGGATACTCACCATACGCGCGAGCAGCGCGGGCACCGAATTGCTCCGAAACAATATCTGTCGACTCACTAACTCTGCAAGTATACAACCGAGCGACCAAACATCGACTTTCTGTGAATACCTGGCGCCGATGATGACCTCGGGCGCACGATAGGCACGCGACTGCGCGTAGCTGCTCAAGACATCGGTAGTGAAACACGAACTTCCGAAATCAATAATCTTGACCTTGCAATCAGCATAAGATTTCATCAAAACATTCTCGGGTTTCAGGTCGCAGTGAATCAAATTTTTGCTGTGTATAAAAACCAAAGAATTGAGGACTTGCTTCGCGATGCACTGCACTCGTGCAAGCGAAAAATACGGCATCTGCGCTGTCTCCATCTCATACTTTTGAAATTCAAATAAATTCGCTCGCAACAGCTCCAGAACTATGAACAAGTGCTCTTTGTAGTAGAAAAAGTCACTCATTCGCACGATACCGTGAGCATCATCGGGATCCTGGTCGTTCAACAAGCGCAAAAGTTTGATCTCATCCAAACCTTGGTCGACACAATCTTTATTATTCTTCAAGATCTTCAGACAAACGGGCGTATTCGTCTGGAGATCCTGTGCCCGAACAGTCTTACTGAACGCTGCACGGTCAATGCCTTCAACTACTCTATATCTATTCACGATGACGTCACCTTGTCCGATCTTAAAGTCCTTCGACTGCTCAAAACCAGTCTTGTCCGCTTTATGATAAACCTTCAAGTGAAACACCTGGGCGGCGTTCCTGGCGGCATCGCGACTCGAATCAACCCACCCGGGAGGCATCGGTGTTTCGACTCCATTCTTTGCGTCACCAGAAGGCACATCACCGAATGAGAAGCTCTCGCCTCGATCGAGCACTCTTGTCGCTTTTTCGGCAACCACCATGCGCTCCTCGTTCGCCTTAATGTCCGGTGAAAACTGTACGTTTCCATCGTGAAAGACTCCATCCGGTTCAGCAGTCAACGCGAAAGAGTCCACGAGATAATCGTCCACTTCATGACGCGGCACAGAGTACCTATTGAATCCCTCGTCGTGTGTGCCGTCGTATTCGCACGCCTCCTCCGCCTTTTCCCTCCAATGCGCCAAGACTTCTTCGTGCGATTCCGTGTCCTGGGGAATCTCGTACGGCAATATCGTGGACACCGATCGAACGCTCGCCCCTCCGACGCTATCGTTATCATCCGACAGCGCCACCGACATCGCTTTCCCGCTGATGGAGACGCTCTGCAGTCGCCTCAAAAGTGACGGTTTCCAACTCTCACTGGCTTCGTCCTCTTCCTCGTCGTCGTCTTCCTCCTCTTCGTATTCGTCGTACGACGCGATCGCACACGATTTCACGCCTCCGTTTCGCTCGTTGGACGACGTCGTCGCTTCCCCGGCGACGCTCTCGAGGTCGACATCGCCGATTCTCCCGCTCAACTCCTTCACCAAAACCCGTTCGCTCTCCAGTAGCTCGTGTCGACGGAGAAACTCCAGCGCGCTTCGGAGCGCGACGCTGTCCTCCTTGAGCCCGACGTCGCTCATGTGAACGATTTCGAGCGCGTCGAGCGTCCGCTCGCAGGACACTGAGGACGCATCGGGACCCGAGAGCTCGACTCGTCGCCCACACTCCAGGACGCCCCTTCCGAGGCTCGACCGCGGAGTCGCGGCGGGCGGCGCGTCGACCCGTGAGATATGACGACGGTGCGCCCGTTCAAGTGCTCGGACCTCTTCGCGTACAACGACGTCAACGTCGACGCGCTGACGGAGACGTACGGACTCGCGTTCTACCTGCATTATCTCGGAACCTGGCCTGAATATTTCAGCGCCGCGACGACGACGGACGGTCAAATCATGGGATACGTCATGGGTAAGTGCGAGGGCGAGGGTGAGTTGTGGCACGGTCACGTGAGCGCGGTGACGGTGGCCCCGGGGTACCGCAGGCAGGGCTTGGCGAAGAGATTGATGGGTGAGCTAGAGGAGGTGACAGAGCGAGCGCACAACGGGTACTTCGTGGATCTCTTCGTCAGAGAATCGAACGCTCTGGCGATAGGGATGTATGAAAAGTTTGGGTACACGGTGTACAGACGCGTGCTAAATTATTACAGCGGCGAGGAAGATGCGTTTGATATGCGAAAGGCGATGCAGCGGGACGTCGCGAAGAAGAGCATCGTTCCGAGCAAGAAAGATTGGCAGCCTTGGGAGCTCGAGTGGCAGTGATGACGCTAACCTTAGAAATAGAAGTGTTTGGATGTTATATAGTTATCCCTAGTTATCACAACGCTCTAATTATCTAACTGCTCGATGGCCACCATTTGACTTCGGCGCGCCCACTCGTCGAATTCAAGATGCGCTCTTTCAGCGTCTCCACCGTTTGCTCTTCAATCTCCATTTGAATGTGTACGGAACCGTCGTCAGAGTACTCTTCATCAATTTTCACGGCCTGGAATTCATCCATAGCGGAAAAAATCTTGCCTAAGTCAGCCGCCTCGCAGTTGACGACGGCGTCTACCGTCGGGAAGACGTCCACGGCCTTATCAAGAGCCTTATCGAGAGCCAACTGCGCTGCGCCCCCGTAAGCGCGAATCAAACCACCGGTCCCCAACTGGGTTCCACCGTAATATCTCGTCACTAAAACGACCACGTGGTCGAGACCGGAGTTATCCACTGCGCTCATGATGGGCTGACCTGCCGTCCCGCCGGGCTCTCCGTCGTCCGAGAAGCGGTACACGCTCTCACCTATTCTGAAAGCCCAACAGTTATGACTCGCGGTAGAATCCCCGCGCTCTTTTATGAAAGCTAGAGCATCGTCCGCGGAGGAGCACGGGGCGGCGGTTGCCACAAAACGAGACTTTTTCACCTCCGTCTGGACACTCGTCTCTTCACTCGGCGTGCGATAGGACGACGCAGAGGGGCGGACGAGCTGATGGCGACGTCGCGACGCCACCGAACGGCGAAAACATGACGGCGCTAGTATCAGGTTTTCACCGAGCGCGCGCAAAGTGATCGACAACATGCTCGAGCGAGGCGTGAAGTGGCGTTGGGACGTGGGTGAGACAAATCTAAGTGCTAACTATTAAATCTGAATAGAGCGTGAGCGTGGGATATAACCTAAATCCATTCTTCGGTTTGAATGTTGCCCTGCGACGGCAAATTGCCACCCATGGTCGTGGTTGTCGTGAAGAGTGTATTGAGTCTGTCGGTGCCGTCAGGTCGAGAACATCTCCTCGGAGAGTTGTGCTTGAAGTCTGCGTAGCCAACTTGTGTCTCATGCTTATCCATCTGAGATATTTGAAGGCTAGATCCTCCCACAGCGCGACTTCTCTGTACTCTTGGAGACTGTCTCGTTGGTGTCTTTGATGGAACCGGTATCGGTAACTCATCGGGCCTATTCTCAACTCCGTCCATTTTCTCCATGACTTCGCTGAACAAAGCTTCGTTTTGATCCTGTGTGCCTTTACGCGTACTAGACGGTTTCTGACGTTTGTTACCGGGCGTATAGCCTGAAGAAGCGCGCGAAAGTGGCGTCTTTTTACGCGCCCGAGCAGAGTTGGGCATCTTGCTGTCGGTGCTTGGTGTAGTCGCTGCGACACTTTTCGGGGTAGACGGCTTTGACGCATTCGCTACCGGAGACGCAGACGGTTGAAGTAGACCGGATAAATCCCTTCCAACTACCTGGGAAGCGAATGATTTTCTTTGCACGGGTGGAACTTCGACTGAAGTTCGGGCTTCGGCCTGCGCGCCAGCAGGAGCTGCTGCTGTTCTCGTTTCTTGTTCTGGTGCAAAATTGGATTCATCCTGACGCTTGCCCGTCTTAAGACAAGCCTCCAACCACGCCTTGGTGACAACGGGCAAACCCCACTTCATCGCCGCGTTATACTTCTCACTAGCAGCCACCGGCGTCAGGAGGTGTGTGCACTTTGAACGCGCGAGACGGTCAGAGTATTTTGCATCCACCAGGACACACATCATGCGGATCGCACGCTTCTCAGATTCAGAGTATGTTGAAGTGCTGATTCGACAGTCACTCATCAGTGGGGGATCCTCCGCAAGCGGTTGATACGCGACTGATTCCTCAGGTGCTACTATGTCACCGCTCATCAAGCACTGTTCCAGCCAAAAACACGTGACAAACTTTGCTTTTGTCATTCCCATCTGGTCCAAAATGCGTCGCTCATCTCGACTTGGCTGCGATGGACAAACCATGTAATCTGCGTTTTGGAACTCTCGACCTGTTCGCGAATCGATGACTTGTCCCCCTCCTTGGCTAATGTACGCCTGTGCCGCTGAGGCTTCTTCGTCTGGCAAAAGAGCAGACAGAGCTATACGTCTCTCCACAAAAGGCATGCTCGATGGCGTGGGACCGTTTGACTCGGCTTGTTTATCTGCATCGACTCGCTCTGTTGGAGGCAGCTCCGAAGCAAGATGTCGCGTTTCAGGCACGTGAGTTCGATGCAAATTCTCACGTGTGAGCGGGTTCGTGTCCCTCGTCACGATTTCTGTCGGCCGCGTCATGTCAAGCGCAGAAGTTTCTGGATTCAAGCGGCTCGAACGAGCAGCGCGCATCGTCTCCTCAACTTCGTCTCGAGGACAGCTAGAGTTTGACTTGGTGGACAGCGCCCCAGAATCGTTTCGTCGCAACCTAGATATGTTCTTCATCATATTCTCCCATTTTGATTCCTTGACGAGATAGTCATCCATCGGCACACACTCCTTCTCTTCTGTGCAAGCCGCGAGCCAACTTCCATCGACGCAGCGATCCCTCATCATTCGCATCCGATGGTACTCTTCTGGTCTCGTGAATTCACTAAAAACTATATGAGTGGCTTTATCGACGTTTTTCGTCGTGATTCCAGCACCCAGACGGATTTGTCGCACAACGTCGAAAGCCTCTCTTTGCATGGCGTTCTTTCTAGCTTGATCCGTTTCTCGCTCAGCCGTGTCGTACCCAACCATGAATATACGACAACCGAATAAATAATGAGAATCCCACGGAGTGTCGTCCTCCACCAACGGCGGGGGCACCCATTTTTCCACTTGCGGAGGTGCAACCACTTTCTCAACCACCTCGTACCGATTTTCCGTCACCTTCTCTTGAAATCGCACGCAATCCTCCAACCACTTCTGATTGACGATTTCAATGTGACGCCAAGTTCGCGCCGCCTGGTATTTATCTCCCTCGGGTTTCGCGGCGATCAGGTGCGTGCACTTGTCCTGTATCAAGTCGGGCGAGTATTTCCCCCCGTTGTCCTCCACCATGCTCTGCAACTGTGTTCTCACGGCGCAGTCCATGTAGCCCGTGATCGAGACGATGCAGCCGAGAAAAGGTGGAGCCTTATACCTGTCCATCGCCACCAGTCTTCGCGCCCCCGAGCTCGCGACCAACCACTCGAACGTCACGATTGGTTTTCGCATCTGTCTCGCTTGGTCGTACTTGACGGACCTCGTCGTCGCCGCCAGCAACACGTCGAAGTGCGCACCTCCGACGTATTGTTCCTCAAAGGTCAAGTCAAGCGTTCGCACCAACGATCTGATCTCCGCCTGTGTCACGCGTCCGTCGCAACGTCAGTCCGACTATCGGCGGTGCCCTCTCGAGATTCAAAACGTACGTTCTGCTGCGGGGTGAAACCCGTCGAGATGACGACGGTCGACATCGCGCGATGCGCACACACGCTTGTCGCCGCTCTATCTAAGTGTTCACAGTGACGTTCTCGCCGTACGCCCTCGCTCGCGCGCGTCACTGTGGCGAGTGACTCGCTTCGGTTCAGCTCTCTGAGTGAAAGGGTTCAGTTGCCGGGTGCCGACTTTGCATTGGAACGCGTCGGTAAGACGACTGTCGGGCGATTTTACACGTGAAATTGAGAAATAATATTAAACAACAACTATTTGACGTCGATTCACAACGACGTGACCTTCGACACCTTGCCGACGCGATTTGCGCAAACTATTTGCGAAGACCATCGACGAGCCTGCGCAATGCTGCCAAGTCAGACGCCTGCCTCTTCACGATCGATTCGAGCTCTCTGATCCGACCCTCGAGTTTGTGTTGATGCGCTTTACTCGCGCTGTGATCCTTGTCCAGATCGAGATGTTTAGTCTCGAGAGTAAGAAGAGCGGTGTCGATGGCTGAGATGCCTCGTCGTCTTGTCTCGTCGTCGTCGTGAATGGCGCGAGCCCATCGTTCAATCTCATCGACTCGATATTCGAGTTTTGCTTCCTCGGCGTACAGCATGCGCAAGTGATTGTCCACATTTTCGCACAGGTGTTCAGTCACCATGCCTTGGCGCATCTTTTCGTCGCAACCCAAGCCGTGATACGGGCATTTCACTTCGCGCATTGAACACGCCGTAGACGTGTGTAACGACATATCTTTACGCGCAATCTTATCACCACATCCAAAAGAACATTCAATCACCTTGAACGGGCATTTAGTCTCGTGTTTTTCGCGCGCATGGAGACTATAAGACGCCGGGCAACCTGCGTTTGGACACGACACCGGAAGCCATGGACAGCTTTTTTTGTGCTCAAAGAGCTCTTCATCGCCGTTGAACGTCTCAGTGCAGTGTGCCTTATTATCCGTGTCGTACCACTTCTTCACGAGATTGATCGCCAGCTTGTTTCGCTCGCTCTCCGCCCATGCCTCGTCGTGGTCGAGAAGCAACTGTTCTACCTCCTTCACGGCATCTCCCGAAGAACCGAACACGCCGCTCATCAATCCTTTTTTCGATTCTGACCACCCGTTGATGGCGACCAAAAGATCGGTTAGCTTCTTCTTCCCCTGCGCGGCATCGGCTACGAGCGCATCTTCGAGCTCTTTCGAGAATTTGGACGCTTGCTGAATCTTACTCGAGTCGGTCGATAGGAGACTGGACTGGTGCACGACCGCGCGAGCAACGGCGTTGAGGAGCGTGCTAGCGACGTTGGACGTCGTGGAACAACACACGTGATCACACGCTCGACCTTCCATCTAACCTAGGTTGTCGCGCGACGCTCTCTCACGTGTCATCGGAGATTTTCTCGGAAGGCCACTCAAGATGGCGCGAGACGCTCGAGAATTAAGCTCGTTCATGGACGATGATATTTGAGAACGGATGATTCAATTTAACGTAACAATGTTCTTCTTCCTAAAGGATCGTGTTGCATGACGTAAAGAGCGTTTATTATACAGGTTGTTGCTTGGCGCAAAAAAAAGCGCCGCGGAGGTCCCGCCACGCTAAACTCGAAGGATTTGCAAACTGTTGCGGAATGCGATCGAAATCCAATCCGGTTGAGTCGTGCTCCATTGAAGCTGATTGATCTCTGCCCCCGCCGAGTACGCTAAGATCGGATCGAGCCCACCCTCCGGTGGTTGGTTCATTGAGGACAAGTCCCAAATCAAAGCTTGACTATCGTCGCCCGCCGTGCACATGTGACTCGAGCTGTGCGGCGCCCAAGCCAACGTATTCATGCTCGCTCGGTGACCTTGAAGTTCAGCGACGGGCAAAGTTGGGAATCGGATGTCGAGAACGATCACCGGACTGTCCATGCAGATGGTGGCCATGTAACGCGGATCCTGTTTATTCCATCCCAGTCGAAGCAGCGGAGTGTCCGGCGTCTGACTCTCATAAATGATGGTACTGTGATCTTTATCCCTCAAATCAAACACCCGAACACTACCATCCGCACTAACACTGGCAAAAACTTCCGGTCCTCCCCACGCAATGTCGTACACCTCCTTGTCGTGCGCGATGAGCTGGGTATCCACGCACTCGCGCTCGACGTCCCAAATAGTACAAGTTGTGTCGATCGAGGACGTCCCGACGCGTTGCAGTTTCGTTTCATTCCAATCGAAACTCGTCAGAGGTGCACAGAATTCGCTGCTTTTATTGTTATTCAGCAACGACTTGAGCTGAATCTCATTGTCATCTGACACTTGCCAGATCCGCAGGTAATCTCCAGTGGTGGCGAGCAAGTCCTCCTTCGTGCATTCCTTGTCCGGTATGAACATAATCTTCGTGCACGGATACGGATGCGTGAACGAACACTGCGCATCTTTAGGAAATTCCCCCGTCTCTTCGTCGAGCGTGATGATCTCCACCTTGTTGGAATACTCCTCCACGAAAGATCCCAAGGCGAGGCGAAACCGCTTATCTTGTCGAACCTATGTCAAATAATCGTAAAGACACGCGTTTACTCGTCAGTCTCTCGCACCCACGTCTCACTTCTCATCACCACCACCCTCTTCACTCGCCCACCACCCTCTCGCGCGTCTCTACCGCCCTCGAGCCCTCCAAGCCCGCCTCCGCCGCCGCGCCCCTTCTCCGCCGCTCTCCCCGCCATCTCGTCGTCGTCCCTCTCGCGCGTCGCTTCGTCGCACGTACGCTCCAATTACACGCATAAATCATCCATGGCGCTTCATACGTATAAATCTCCGCTCTTCCCGCGTGCAACCCGTCTCGTCGCACCCCCGCGGACTCGTTCGCCATCGCGCCCAATCAAGCACCCAATCGATCGATGTCTCGAAAACCCCTAGCGCGCGACGAACACGAAGCCGAGAATGCGTGCGAGCGGGACGTCGCCCTCGTATACGTCTCCCGGCTCGTCGCCGCCGCGCCTTCTCTGACGTCTCGACGTCCACGCCAGCCTCGCTCGACCACGGACGACGACGACGACGACGACGACGACTGCCGGTCGCCAATCGCGCGCGAAATCCATCACTCACGCATTCATTCATCACTCTCTCCGAAAGAATCTTTCATTCATTGTCATCTCATCATCGATCGATGTCGGTTAACCGCTCGATCGATCGATGTCGACCCGCTCGATCGATCGATGTCGGTTAACCGCTCGATCGATCGATGTCGGTTAACCGCTCGATCGATCGATGTCGACCCGCTCGATCGATCGATGTCGACCCGCTCGATCGATCGATGTCGAACCGACGCGGACGCCTCGGCGAGCGTCCTCGACGTCGGGGGCGCGAATGGGCGCGATGGCGGGCGCGTGATGGCGGGCGCGGTGTCGGGAGACCGGGGCGGGGCGATGCGGGGCGCGGGCGCGGTCTCTCGCGATCGCACGATGTGCGAGGCGATGGCGCGGTTGGGCGCGTTCGAGGGCGCGGTGGCGCGCGCGGCGAGGGAGGCTTCGGCGACGGGGGCGACGAGGGCGGAGGGCGCGCGCGCGGGCGGCGGCGTCGTGGCGGACGTGCTCGTGCTCGGGGCGGATCGACGGGAGGGAACGGCGCCGAGAGGGACGGCGACGGTGTTCGAGGGCGTGCGAGAGGCGGCAGCGAGGGAGGGCGTGGACACCGTGCGCGTGCTGTGCGTGGGACCGAACGTCAAGGTGGATGACGGGGTGGATGTGGGCACGGCGTACGCGCACGAGGCGGCGACGGAGACCAAGGCGGCGTTGGAGGTGGAGTATCGCGTTGGATTGTATCACGACGTCGTGGAGCAAGGGGAACGATGCGCGGACGTCGCGTTTGCGTTTAACGCGGGCGTGTGGGGGTACGATCCGAGCGATTGGATGCCGACGGTGGAGCGGGTGGTGGTGGAGGAGAAGACGCCGCTCGTGGTGACGTCGTATAGTTTACGCGAGGCTGAGAGCGATGAGGACGCCTTGAGAGAGAGTTTGAGCTCGTTTGAACGCGTGGAGTGGGAGTGGGAGGCGGAGAAGAACTCGTCGCGCTCGGTAGAGGTGCGAGAGCTCGGATTCGACGGACGAGTGTACACGGAGGACAAAAACTTTGAACCTCTGAGGGAAAACTCGGCGTGGATGTGCGTCACGAGTTTTTGATGTGAACATGAGAGTTGATTTTGTTTCGATGAATTGATTGATTGATTGATTGGTATGCTATGGTTTGGTTTGATTGTGATGTCGTATGTAAAGAATGTAATTGAACACTCACTGCTTTCTACAGAAGTCGCGCGCGTCTGAAATCGCATTCATCCGCTTCGCGTGTCGGGCGACGAGCTCAAAGGTGGATTCGTCCACGTGGATTCCATAACTGCTCTGCAAGCCAACACCGAGATCGTATAGATGCCAAAATAACGTCCCACTCACGCGCCCGTTACGAGCTTCTTTCTCTGCCAACGCAAACGCGGATGCAAAGTATTTGTCGCGCTCGGAGAATCCTTCTCCACTCTTACGATCGATTTGCTTGCCGAATTCCTCCAACACAAAAGGCTTGCCGAGCGAGTCCCCGAGGGAATTGACGTAATCGATTCGCGACTGAATGAACTTGCGTTGAAACTCGACCGTTTTCGGGCGCCAATTATCCGGCCATACGTGAATGGAGATGTAATCGACGACTTTCAATCGAACGTGTCGGGCAAAGGATTGTCCTTCCTTCGACGCCCAATCCGAGCCGCCCTCGCCGGGATTGGTGTTCAACAACTCACTTCCATCAGATGAATGATAAAAACCTTCGTATCCCAGAGAAAGGAGAGCGTTCGGTGCCAATGACTTGAGATATGATCCCATCTCGTCGACCCACCTGCCAATCGTGGAAGCGGGACAACCTTGACAGCGGGCTTCGTTGATGAGGTTATAGCTCATGATGGTGGCGTCTTCGCTGTATCGCAAATTATTGAAAGTGTTTCTCCGCGTGACGATCGTCTTGATGGTATCCTTGAACATTTTCTTGCATTCGTCATCGGTGTAAAAATCTTGTTTTGATTTCGCCGCGCTACTCCAGTCGACGAACCGTTGCACTCCGAGCTCGTACCAAAAGTCGGCAAGAACGAGCGTCACACGAATTTGGCGCTTTCGCGCTTCGCTAAGAAACCAATCCAATCCACGCAGCAACTCCTCATTCCACACACCCGGGGATGTCTGAACTTCGTACCCCTTCGTTATCGTGTGCGTCCAAATCCTGACCACCTTGAGGCCGCTTTCGACCGCCGCATTCATCACACGCACCATGTGTTCGCGTCCGTCAAGCGGTAGATGTCGCGCGGGAGGTCCCACGTTGTTCGACGCCTCCATGACTTCCCACTGATTCCAACCGGCGAATATGAACTCCTTACCGTCGATTTCGAAACGATTTCCGTTCACTCGGACGAACGAGTCGCGTGAGAGGCACGTGGTCGCCGTGACCTGGTCGGAGATGGGCCGCGAGTAGTCCAAACCGCCACGTTTTCCATCCTCTGTGATACGAAACCAATCTGCTTCGTGGTCACACGACACAAGGGTGAAACAAATGAAAAGAAATTGCGTCGCCAAAGCGATGCGACTCCGCGTGAACATGACTGACACGTCGTGCACTGGCGATTGAAGCGCCACATGGTGGTCACATGGTCACACTGGGTGAGCGTCAACTATTTTCCTTTGTTTCTTAATGTCAATCACCATGGGTTGCAGCGTCTTAAAGTGTGCTAGTAAAATATCTTGCTCGAGTTGTCCCATCTCGACGATGATTTCTGCAGCTAATTCCGGATTCAGTTGACGGATGACTTGTTTCTGCGCAGTGACTCCGAGTTCCGCCAGAACAATCGCAGCCTCGTGTGGAGGCTGGCGTGACAGTTGGCGCACTCGCATCTTCGACGTCTCCGAACCGGACATCCCTCTTCCACTCGCTCGCGGACCGCGCATGCGCTGTCGACGTTGTCTAGGCTCCATTCTTCGGAAACTTCCATCGCCAAAGAATGCAAACGAACTCAGAAATTCTTGTTCGTCCTCCGTCTGCGATCTTATCATTTTCTCCCCACGAAGCATTCTTCCTATCTGAGCAATTTCTACCAAAGTTTCATCCTCTAAACGTTCTCTACCTCTATTCTGTATCTCTTTACCATCGCTGCGCTGCAGTTTATCCGCCCAATCCCATGACTTTTTCGCCTTTTCTTGTTCGACTCGACTTCTAATGGCGGCTTCGATCATTTTCTTCTTCAAGTTTTCTACACCGTTTAAGCCCCCATGGAGTTTACAGATGAGTACCGTGCATTGTGGAACTATTTTCCTCAACCTCTTGTGAAGTCTCATCGCGATTTCAAACAAACGGGGAAATTCTTCGTAGAGTTTCGCCACGTCCTCAATCGTCAACATCTCCGGGCACTGTCTAGACAAGTACAGAATCGCACTTTTGACCAAAAGTCTCACGGGGCGTAGGAACTCACGACGCTGCGCGCGCTGCTCTGCGACATATTTTTCCGTCGCTGCAGTCTGCAGCGATGAATCGATGCTCGAATGCTTCACCTTTGTCATACTACGCAATCTCCCAAACGCTTTCTCCGCGCGTGTCTCGTGTTCCCACAAAATGTGAGAAAAACCGGCTCGATCAATCTTTCCGTCTCCGTCGTGATCTAGTATGGCGAAGATAAAGAATACCTCCACTGGCACGACCGTTGCCCCGATCTGTCGCGGTTTTCGCGCGTGTTTTTCCATCTCAGCCCCCAGCACTCCCAGAGTGGCTACGAACTCCTCGAATGCGATCTTGCCGTCGGCGTCAGAGTCGAAAAAGTCCAGAAGAGCGCGAGCCCAAAAGCTTCGATGATCGACGCCCAAGATGCCGCAGAGCTCGGGAACGTCGAGACCTCCCGAGCCGTCCGCGTCGTAGCGCGCGAACTCCTTTCGAAGCTTTCTTAACAAACTCGATGTTTTCACTTGCGCGTCAAACGGGCTGATTAGTTTCTTCTTCGGTTTACAGCGTTGAATGCACGCGAATGCGTAGTTCAAAACTTTTTTCCGGAGTGTCGACGCCGTCTCCTCTGATTCCGCCTCCGGTTTCTCGGCGGCGTCTTCGTCCACTCCAGCCATCTCGAGGCGTGGAGTGAGGCGAGATTGTCAGTCGCGCGCGCATGGGCGTCCGTCGAGGCGAACGGAGAAATAAAAAACATTGCTTCGCTTTATCACGGGAAAAGGCAGTGCGCGTTCGAACGGTTCGGGTGATGAGTGAGCACAACACTCTATTACACTCTCTAAGGTTCGCAAAAGTTGCCGCCAAGACTAATTTGACAAGCGACTCACTACTACTTATTCATCGGTCTCCATCGTGCCCTTTTCGCTAACGTAGATACCATCAAGGAACTTTCTGATATCCTTGTTCTTCACCAAACACGCCATGTGGATGAGAGCCGCGGACTTCGACACGTTGTCAATGTCGTTGCCTTCGAGGACGATGCAGTCCTTCACGGTTTCATCACGGTAAGACTTGACACCTTCAAGCATGTTGCAGACACGAGTACGCTTTTCACCAAGGAAGTTACGAATTTCGACGACAGTCCCGTTCTTGTCGATGTTGATGTTCACCGGGAAGTGTGCGTAGACGGCACGCATCTTGTAACGGAAACCCTTCGTGACACCGTCGAACAAGTTCGAGATGTGGCTAACCGTGGTACGCAAAGAACCAGTAAGCTTTTGGCTCGGGAACCACATAGTCGCGACGACTTCGTTGTCCTCGTTGAGGAAAAGGTCAAGCTTCGGGACGTGGTGGAAGTCACGGTGGAGGGAACCGCGCGGGCCCGTCACGCTGATCTTGCGCGCCTTGCACGCAGTCACGGTGACGCCCGCCGGCACAGCGATCTTGATCTCTTTCTTGATGAGTCTCATTGTGAGTCTGTATTCGAAAGTACACGCGCGCACACTGGTCAGTCATTCCGCACAGATCACTCGAACGAGCGCCGTCCCCCGTCGCCTCTTCGCCCAATCACCACCCTTGGGGTTTCCGCCCCGACATCGACATCGCGGCCGCCCATCGCGATGTACCCCTCTCGCACCGACGCTCGCAATCAAAACCGAACGCATCGCATTCCAAGCGCCCGTTTCGACGTCCACACCCTCTCCCCATCCCTCGCATCGCGCGCGCATCCCTCCATCGCGCCACCGCGCCCACCGATCTTAGGGCTTCGCGTCTCGAGGTCCTCCCGCGTCCCACCGCGGCGCCTCCACCTCGCGCGACGCGCACCGCCCACCACGCGCGCGCGCTCGCATCCAATCCCTCGCGTTCGCATCTTTCGTCCCTCGCGTTCGCGCGTCACGCACCTCTTGAAAGCTCGCGCGTCGCAAAGAGGCGGATGGCGCGCGCGCGCGGGTCCAGTCGTCGGCCGGCCCGGGCTCGAGGAGTCCCCACGCGCCACCGATCGTGACCCTCCAAGACGACGACCGGACCTCCGATACATAGTGAAGTACGAAAACGCAAGTGTGCACGAAAAACGACGACCCATCGATCGACCGTCCCGGCGGTCGTTCGTTGTCCCGCCCGTCGGCCGGCGGCGGATGGATGGTCGCCGACGCGCGAGCGAGCGACGCGCGCGCGCGCGACGGAGCATGGAGCGCGCGGACGGACGCGCGCGTGGAGCCGGACCGTCGACGAGCGCGCGCGATGCGGGCGCGGACGGTGGTGGTGAGGAGGGTGAGGCGGCGCCGTCGAGTCGACTGTGCGTGAAGAACGTGCCGAAACACCTGAAGGATGCGCGACTGCGCGAACACTTTGCGGCGATGGGGGAGGTGACGGACGTGAAGATCGTGCGCACGGCGGATGGGACGTCGAGACAGATGGCGTTCGTCGGGTTTAAGACGGAGGAGATGGCGACCAAGGCGTTGAAGTATTTTGACAAGACATTCATCGATACGAGTCGCGTCGAGGTGCAGTACGCGAGGAGCGTGCACAGCGCACAGATTCCGAGACCTTGGTCGAAATACAGCGTGGGAAGTTCGGCGAATGAGGAGAAGGAGAAGAAAAAGGCGCCGCCCAAGGAGGACGAGGAGGGAGAGCGATGGATCGGGGCGAGAGAGGCGAAAAAGCTAGCCAAGCAGAGAGCGAGAGAGTTGTACGATCCGAGGTACAAGGCGGAGCAACTCATGAAGGTGGATCCTAAATTCCGCGAGTTCATGGAATTGATGGTGCCTCAGAAGCAACGATTCTGGAGCGATGGGTTCTTTGAGAATCAAGACACGCTCGAGCAGTACAAGGACACCGAGAAAGTGTTGAGAGACGAAGGCGAGGCGGGAAGCAGCGACGACGAGTATCAAGACATCGCAGACTCTGAGGACTCTGAAGACGAGGACGACGACGGCGACGAGGACAATTCTGATTCTGATTCTGATTCTGATTCTGATTCTGATTCCGATAAAGTGGCCATGGACGAAAAGGTTTCAGACATGGACTACTTTAAGTCGAAACAATCGTCGTGGAAGGAAGATGAATCCGACGACGGATCTGAGTCTGACGAGAGTGGTTCGGAATCTAGCGATGAGAGCGGTTCAGACTCCTCTGATCCTGATTCTGATTCTGATGACGAGAACGACGAATCCGAGGAGGAGAAATCCTCAGACAGCGATGAAGATGAAAAGGAAAAAGAGGATGTCGGTGGTGTGGAGGAACCAGAGTCAAAGGACGTCAACGCAGCCGACATGGAGGCTCTCAGCGAGACTGGTCGTATCTTCGTTCGTAACTTGCCTTATACGGCGACGGAAGAAGAAGTCGCCGCGTTGTTCGAAAAGTTTGGAAAACTCACGGCTGTGCACATTCTCGTCGATCGCAGCACCAAGCGCAGTAAAGGTTTGGCATACGTGACGTTTGCCCTTCCAGAGGATGGTATGAAGGCCATGGAGGCGATCGATGGCTCCATTTTCCAAGGCCGTTTGATTCATTTACTTCCCGCGAAACGTGCTCCACAACTCGATTCCACCATGGGTGGCGTTGGACGCACGGGTGAGGGCGAAGAGGAAAAGAAGGATTCATTCAAGACAGAACGCGAGGCTGAGCGCAAGGCTGACGCCGGTAACACAAAAGCTTGGAACTCGTTATTCATGCGTCAAGACACGGTCGCGGCAGCGATCGCCGCGCACTACGGCGTCACAAAAGCAGAGCTCTTAGAATCGGATGCAGACGATCTCGCCGTGCGCATGGCGCTCGGAGAAGCACACGTCATCAGCACCACGAAGCAACAACTCACTGACGCCGGTGTCGACGCCGAGTCGCTCGAGAGGTCCGCCGCTTCGAGCGGTGCGAAGAGCGCGAGTCGCATCAAGCGAAGCAAGTGCATCTTGCTACTCAAGAACTTGCCGTACGAAGCTGAAGAGGATGAGCTCAGAGAACTCTGTGAAAAGTTTGGTGGATTGGCACGTTTCATCTTGCCGGATACGCACACCATCGCCGTCGTCGAGTTTTTGGAAGCCGCCGAAGCCCGGCGTGCGTTCACGGGACTCGCCTACAAGCGTTACCGTCACGTGCCTCTCTACATCGAGTGGGCTCCGGACGATATTTTCGGTTCAAGCTCACAGAAGGTCGACATCAAGGGTGCCAAGGCGTTGGCGGTGGCCGACGCGGCGAGCGATTTGGCCAAGGAGGCTCGAGAAAAGACAAAGGCCAAGGTTGACGCGGCGAACGACCTCGCCGGAAAGACGGTGGACGAAGACGCGACGTCAATTTTCGTCAAAGGTCTCGATTTCGGCACGGTGGAGAAGAAGTTGCGCGCCCATTTCGTCGCCGCCGCGGAAAGAGTCTCGGGACGAGTTCTCTCGGCACGCATCGTCACCCATCGCGGGCCCGGCGGTAAGACTCTCAGTCGGGGTTTCGGTTTCGTCGAATTTGATCAACACATCGTCGCGAAATCAGTTTTAGGCGCCCTCCAAGGCTCATCGCTCGACGGTAAGACTCTGAAGCTCGAGTTGAGCTCGCAGGGTGGTGCCAGGGAAGACGACGCGTCAAATAAAGTTCCAAAGGGCTTCAGCGCGACGAAGCTCGTCGTTCGAAACGTCGCCTTCGAGGCGACGAAACGAGACATTCAAAAGCTTTTCAATCCTTTCGGTCAGTTGAAACAAGTTCGCCTGCCCAAGAAATTTGACGGCGCGCACAGAGGTTTCGCCTTTATCGAATTCAACACGAGAAGCGAGACGCAAGCCGCCATGGATGCGCTCAAGGGGACGCACTTGTACGGACGACACATCATCATCGAACGCGCCGCGGACGACGACGAGGAAGACTTGGAGACGATTCGTAAGAAGACGACGTCAAAGTTCGAGGCGGCCGAGCGCGCGTCCAAGCGCTCGCGAATCGGTTCCTAGATACTACATAGCAATTTTATTTCAATCGAAACGCTTTGATAAAATCAAATAGTGCGAACTCCCCCCCTCGAGTCCGTCGTCCGGACTGAGCGCGTCCACCTCGTACCCCATCTTTTCGACGTAAAATTTATACGCCCCCACGTTCGCCTTGAGCACCGTGAGCACGACCGCGTCCATCCCGAGTCTCTTTGACACCGTCTCCACAATCTTCACGAGCGTCTCCCCCAACGCTCGTCTCTGGTGCGTCGGTTCGCACTGCAACTCGTACACGTACCCCACCGGCGCGTCGACGTCCTCATCCTCCTTTTCAAATCGAAAGTGCACGAACGCCACCGGCGCTCGAGTCTCCGCGTCTCTCGCCAATACGAATCGCGCCGCGCCGTTATTCAATTCTCTCCGCTTCTCCCTCGCGTCCCATCCCCACGTCCGTTCGTACACCTCCATCATGTTCCCCTTGGTCACGTCGAAACACCACTCCCGATCGTCATCCTCCATCGCTCGCGCGCTCGCGCGATACTCGTACTCGTACCTCCCGCGCGCGCCCACACCGTCGTCCCCCGCAAGTCGTCTCGCCTCGAGCGCGCTCGCCGCCACCGCCACCATCTTATCGATCGTCCCCGTCGATTCGCGCGCGTTCGCCCGGTCCAGCGTCGCCGACGCGAATCCACCCATCGCCGTCGCCGTCGCCGTCGTCTCGCGCCCGCGTTCCAATCGCGTCGACATCCATCCACCCGCCCGCCCGCTCGCTCGCTCGCTCGCTCGAGGCGGTCGTCGCGTGCCGTCCGTCCGTCCGCGCGTCCGATCGACGCCCCCCCCCGAGATTCGATCCATCGTTTCGTTCGTTCGATCGCCCACGCGCGCGCGGAGTATACCGAATCTACGACCGAATCTACGAACCTCCCTCATGAGTACGACTCCACCACCACCTGTCTCTCTCCCTACCATACAAAACACTCACACTACGAATGAAAAGTCCGATTCCCTATACGATCCCATCACCCACCCTCGACGACGCGATCGAATCGAATCTTCGCCCGCGCGCGTGAAATCGCGACGCGACGACGATGAACGCTCTCGCGCAGGTGCGACGACGACGACGCGACGCGGACGAGGAGGAGGACGAGGACGCGCGCGCGACGACCGATGGGTGATGACGACGACGTGGACGCGGCGACGGTCACCTGAGTGGTGACCCATCGTCGTAGTCGAGCGTCGTCCTCGCGTCGGTCGTGAAACCGCGCGCGCGAGGACGAGGTGGACGATCGACGACGATGGGTCGAGGCGTGCGATCGATCGATCTTCGGATCGGATCGTGATCGGATCGCGTCGTGCGCGCGGGACGATCGATCGATCGATCGATGAGTCGATCGGATCGATCGCGTCCATCGTCACGGTGACGGTGGGATCGTGGGATCGATCGCATCGTCGGGCGCGCATCGTCATCCATCGGTCGCGCGCGCGCGCGGGGTCGGAGATATGATATGGCGGATCGCGAGGGTGGTCGACGGACGCGGAGGGGGACGCGCGCGTGTCGAGGAATCCGAACTCGACGCGCGCGGGAGACGACGCGTGTGGGTGATGGACCGTCGGTGATGGGCGTGTGAGCGGTGCGCGCGGGACGGAGGCGTCGCGAGACGCGCGCGCGTCGCGAGACGCGCGCGCGCTCCGTACGGCGGAGGGTCGAGGCGCGGGCGAGACGAGGGCGAGGGACTGACGCGGGGTGAATTTTTTGCGCGCACGTAGCCTCAGCTTTCCAGCAAGGTGACCGTTTCTGGTCTCAAGCAAACCGCGCGCGTGAACACGCGCACGGTGAAGACGGCGGCGCACTGCTCCGCCGCCGACGCGACGCGCAAGGCTGCCTCCTTGGCTGTCGCCGCCGCCGTCGCCGCGTCCCCGTTGGTCGCCGTCGAGGAGGCGTTCGCGCGCGATGTTCAACCGTACGCCGGTTTGACGCCGTGCAAGACCTCCAAGGCTTTCGCGAAGCGTGAAAAGGCGGAAATTAAGGCGCTCAACAAGCGTCTTAAGAAGTACGACCCGGAATCCGCGCCGGCGCTCGCCCTCAACGCGACGATTGAAAAGACGAAGACGCGCTTTGCCAACTACGGCGAAGCCGGTCTCCTCTGCGGCAAGGATGGTCTCCCGCACTTGATTGTTGACGGTAACCTCGAGCACCTCGGCGAGTTCGCCGTGCCGGGCTTGGGTTTCCTCTACGTGGCGGGCTGGATCGGCTATGCGGGCCGCTCCTACGTTCAAATGAACAAGGAAACCAAGAAGCCGACGGAAGGTGAAATCATCATCGACGTCCCGAAGGCGCTCGGTGTCATGTTCCAAGCGGGCGCGTGGCCGCTTCTCGCGGGCCTCGAGCTCAAGAACGGTACTCTTACGGCGCCGGAGAGCGAAATCACCGTCTCCCCGCGATAAGTGTCACGTAGCAACAGAGCCACTCGCCGTACGAGATCGAATCGTTGTTCTTTATTAGTCAGAGGAGTAAGCGATTTGTGATTGCAAAAAATGAAGCTTCTTTAAACGCGCTCGGTTCGTCTCTCTCGCGCGCTCGACGACACGTACACGTTGAGTCATTGTGTTCTTCTCGCGTTTGTTTTCGCTATCCATCTATGTACAGTACACGCGCTACGCTAATTCTATCCCTCGCCCAGTGGTGGCGCTCGGCGTCCCGTCTACGCGTCGAACGTCGCCGGCGGCGAGGCGTCGAGACGCATCGGTTTCGCAGCCTCTGCGAGAAAAAATCCATCGCCCGATGTCGTCTCCTCGGCTAAATATTCTATCAGAATGACGGCGACGATCGTGCACGCGATGACCAAGGTGATGCTCACGCGTAAAAAGATGGATTGACTTTGAAACCATTGAACGACGGGCGTCAGGCACGCCGCCGCCGAGCCGTCGCCCACGTTCGCGGCGACCACCGTGGGATCGGCGATCGAGGCCAACGTTGAATCAATCTGTAGCAAAACATCCTCGCGTTTCTTTCTCGCCATCTCTCGAGAATCACCGTCGTCGTCTCGATCCGCCGACGCGCCGCGACGTCCGCGCTCGGGAAACTGTCGTTCGAGCGTCGCGAGCGTCGACGCCCGCCGCGCGTCCTCTTGCGCCCTCTCCGCGTCCATCTCCAACCAAGAGGAGCGACCGATGGACGTCGATCGCGTTCGTTTCTCTTCCCTCTCGCTCTCCGTCTTCTCCGCCCAGGCGTCCATTCGTGCCAACATCTCCCTCTCTTTGTCGTGCTTGGCGCTCGCTCCCGTGTTCTCCCACACCGCCCGCTCACCGATCTCGATCGTCCCCTTCACCACCCCCTGCAAACGCTCGAGCGCGTCTCGAGAGACGTTCGCCCCCTTCCCATCGCGAATCGCCCGCGACGACGCCTCTATCGCCGCCAGCGCCGACCGAAGGTCTCGCGAGCTCAGACTCGAGACATTCTCTCGCAGCGACGCACACGCCGCGTACACCTCCTGCACCGCGTCCGACACCGTCTCCCCGATCGACGGTGACGACGGCGTCTCCGTCATCGACGCTTCCGGCCGGCTCGACGCGCGCGACGGCGTCATCGCGCGTCGCGCTCTCCCACGCCCGCGTCGCCCGCCTCGGTCGTCGTCTGATCGTTCATCCGTTCATTCATCTTTTCGCGCCGCACATCGAGGAGCGTCGTCGCGAGGTGTACGCGAGCGCGAACCATGTCGACGAAAAAGGTGCGCGCGACGACACGTGGACGCATTGGCGCGTCGCGCGGGACGACGGTCGCGCGAGACGGGTGGATGAAGGATCGCCGTGGAATTGGTGTTGTCGAGAAAACGATGTCGACTCGCGTCGCGGCGAGGCGAGGACGCGCGCGCGACGGAGAGAGACTGACGACGACGCGGAAATCGTGATTTTCCTCAACCACAGCGCACGCTGCTCAAAGTGATCATCTTAGGAGACTCGGGGTACGCGCGCGCGTTCGCGCGTTTGTTCTGGCGCCGGCGCCGCGGCGAGAGAATACATATTCGAGAGACTGACGGTGCATTGGCGTCGCTCGTAGGGTTGGTAAAACGTCCCTGATGTCGCAATACGTGAACAGCAAATTTTCCAAGCAGTACAAAGCGACGATCGGGGCGGATTTCATGACGAAGGAGATCGTCATCGACGACACGGTGGTGACGCTGCAAATTTGGGACACGGCGGGCCAGGAGCGCTTCCAGTCGCTCGGGGTGTCGTTTTATCGCGGAGCGGATTGCGTCATGTGCGTGTACGACGTGAATTCGGCGAAGTCGTTCGAATCGTTGGAAAACTGGCGCAATGAATTCCTCGTGCAAGCGTCGCCGAGTGATCCCGATACGTTTCCCGTCGTCATCATCGGCAACAAAATCGACGTCGACGAAGGCAATCAAAAGAGGGTGATCAGCGAGAAAAAGGCAAAGTCGTGGTGCACATCCAAGGGCGGTTTACTTCACTTCGAGTGCAGCGCCAAGGAAGACATCAACGTCGGCGCCGCGTTCGAGGCTGTGGCGAGATTCGCCGTACAAAACGAAGAAAAGGAGGAGGACGTCTACCTTCCGGACACTGTCTCCATCGACACCAGCGCGCCGCAATCGTCCAGCGGTTGCTGCTGATCCTCGCGCACCGTGTAAAGATATTGCATCATCCCATTCACGTCGTTTTTCGTTGCGTCCCTCTCGCACCCGGTCTCGCCGCTCGCGCGCCGTCTCGCGCGCGTCTCGTCGCCTCCGGGCTCGAGGGCTGGGACGCAGCTAGCCATCATCGACAGATCTCCGCACGCGCTCGCGATGCTCGCCGCGCGATCGATCACGCGAAAGACGGTCGCTCTCAGCGTGCGCGCGTCGACGCGCCGCGCGCGCGCGTCGACGACGCCGCGTCGACGAGGACTCGTCGGCGCCGTCGCCGAGGCGGACGCGCCGACGTCGACGACCTCGGCCGGTGATTTGGGCGCGCTCGGTGAGGCGCGGTTCTCCAAGCTCAGGGCGGCGCTCGACGCGGCGGAGCTCACGGAAGCGATCGCAAACGCGAGCGCGGACGCGCCGTTGACGGTGTTCGCGCCGACGGACGCGGCGTTCGACGCGGCGGCGAAGGAACGGGCGGTGGCGTTCGAGGAATTGGCGACGCGCGAAAACTTGGGCGAGATTTTAAAGTATCACGTCGTGGCGGGCGCGGTGAAGTCGAGCGATTTGAAGAGTGGGAGCGTGGCGACTCTGAACGGACGCTCGATGAAGGTTGAGGTCGGTGGTGACGTGAAGGTGGACGGCGTCAAGGTGATAGAGGCGGATAAGGCGGCGTGCGGCGGCAACGTCGTCGTGCACGTCGTCGACGAGGTCGTGTTCCCGGCGTTCTCGATCAACGCCAAGGTCCAAACGCCACAAGAAATCCTCGCGTTTGAGGGTTGGGCGCCGGAAGTCATCAACGGTCGTCTCGCCATGATTGGTTTCGTTCTCGCCCTCGGCGGCGAAATCACGACGGGCGAATCCTTCACCTCGCAGGCGGCGAGCAACTTTGGAGAACTCGCGCACACCATCTTCGTGTGGAGCTTGGCGTCTCTCTTCCCGGCGTTCAGCTCGAACGAGGGTTACGAGGCGAACCCTTTCAAGATGGCGGAGAGCAAGGAGTGGGAATTCGTCTTCCGCGGCTGCCCGCCGTGGCTGGCAGTGAAGGATGTCTTCTCGCCGGAAGTCGAACAACTGAACGGTAGAGCAGCGATGGTAGGCTGTGCTTCGCTCATTGTTATTGAGACGCTCTCTGGCCACGCGCTTTTCGGGTTCGGAGCGTAGAAAGCTCTTCGGGTTTCGCCGCGATGCCATTTGCTCGCTGGAATTCATGACATTTCATTAAAAATCTACTGTAGTGCGCAACAACTTTTCATTCATCTCCTCCAATCACGACGATTCTTTTAACTACCTTTAGAGACGAAACTTTCGATCCCGAGCCGTATTCTTCGGGATGACTTCCTCTGAGTCTGAAAAAATGGAATCGTACTCGTCGTCGGAGCCACTTTCACTTTCGATGACCGGCTTTCTCCTCGTTCTGGCCGATCTCGGAAGTTCAACGTCCGGTTCCGCGTTGATGAGTCTTTCGGAAACTCGCGTCGCCTTGTTCCACTTAAACGCGCGGCGAAGTGCGATGAGATGCAAACGCAAACTGCGAGCATGACTCGTTTCTTCGGCAGGATTGCCTTGAGCGCATCGCAACAGGGGTGAAATCCAGCTCCACGACAACCATCCGGGTTGTAACCAATCGCTCTCAATGGCCCGTTCGAAAACGATGATGGCCGCAGCGAGAGAAGGGAGCGTTTGCGCCGAAGCGGCGAGGTTACGACACATCGTTCGCCGAGACTCGCTTCCGAGCGTTTTGTTAAACGCGACGTCCGGGATTTCATTCTCCAAAGTCAAAAAGGTTGCGCGAACGCGGGCGAGACCCTCACCATCACCGCTCGATTCGCTCTTTCCCCATTCAGAGTCATCGGGACGTTCTGGAACAGGATTGACCTCCTTGAAGGCTTCGGGATCGGCGCCAAATCGGCGTTGCAAGGAACGCCACAGATCACCTTCGCGCCGTCCTTTCGGATTGATTTTTCCAATCAAAGCCTTCGCATCCTCCAGCGTCAAAATGCCGTAGCTCGGTTCGACTCGATGATCATCGCCCTTGGCCGCTTGCACGATGACCTCACCCCAATTGCCGACGGCCCAGTACTTCTGTTCGTGTCGGTCCGTTCCGAGCGCGCTCAGGCGCGGTGCGGTGCACAGCAGAGGTTTCTCAACTTCGTGCCACTTGCTTTGCCATCTCACGCGAGCTTGAGCGATTTCTTCTTCTGTCGGGATCTTTTGCTTTGCTTGAGACGTCTTGGCCTTTTTCTCCTTCTTCTCCTCTTCAGACTTGACTACTTTTTTCTCCTTGTCGGCGTCGTTCGCCCCATCCACGTCCATTTGGTCTGGTTCGTCCTTCGCCTGTTCGGCAGCCTTCGCCTGTTCGGCAGCCTCCGCCTCCTCCGCATCGCGAGCCTCTCCTTTACCGTCTTCGCGATCCAAACGGTACTCGCTCCAAGCCTTGATGTGGTTCCTGATGTCCTTCTTGACTTCGTTCGCCAAGTTGACTCCGTTATCGAGAGACGTGCGCAAGGCGACGGAATCCAAGGCGAGAGTCATCAGAGTTCGCATCAATGTGACGCGCGTCTGAGTCGTTAAGCCTTCGAATCCCATAGACTGCAAGGCGCGAGATAATGAGCGCAATCGCCTCGCCAAGGATCCGCGGCAACCACCGGCGCACACCGTTCCGTCGTCGTCGTCGTCGACCTCCTCCGCGATGGCGTCTTTGACGGCGATGGTCTCTCCGGTGGACGCCTTTTCAAGCTTCGTCCCTTGAAAAGACTTGCACGCGTGCACGTTCGGCGGATTTTTGTCTTCACTCTTTCGCACACACTTTGGACAAAACCATTCACCCTCTGGTTCTGCCGACAGAGGCGGATCGAGGCACTTCGTGTGATACTCGGCGTCGCAAGAGTCGCACAGCAGAACCGTGCCGGCGACGACATCCAAACCGCAGACTGCGCATCCTTCATCCCACGGCGTTTTCGGCAAATCATCAGTGGTCGCCTTGGTTTGCTTGAGGGCCGCATCGATGGCTGCGATCAATTCTCTCTTCGCCTTTGGTCCGTTGCCATTCGTGAGACTGGAAACCGTCTCGGCGACCTCCGCCGCGTCGGCGCGGATGAGATCATGCATTTCATTGTCGACGTTGGTCGAGTGTGCGGCTGCCGCGTAGACGCCAGCTTCGAGACGAGCGTCGAATAAGCGGAGATCAAGACCTCTGGGACACTGGCCCTTCACCGCCGCCGCGTCACCTCTGCGACACACTTGATTCATGGAGTGCATGCAAGCCATGTTTCTCAAAGCACCTCGAACCGCGGTGATGGTTTGAGAAGACTGCGTATCCTTCACTGCAGCGCACGCCTTTTGACGACGAGACTCGACAACTCGTGATGTGAGATCATCGGTGGCGCCAGAACCAAACGTATACAGTTCGATTTCAGCGGCGGCCAAAGATTCGGCGTCGACGGACGCACAGAGAGTTGGCGCCACGCGAGCACTGTATTTCTCAACCGCATGACCCATCCACGGTGCACCTTCTTCGTAAGATATGGGATCGAAACCCGCGTTACCGGTGCACATGTGTCGCGTGAAGACGTCAGCAGCCTCAGGAAGAATTGGCGGAGCATCCTTCAAAAACGGTTCGTAAGTGGGCATGTCATAGATGATGGAGGAGGCGTACAAAAATCGACGCACAACTTCTTGCCACACTCCACGAGTCTCTGAACTGTGTGATTTCTCATCGGGTAAAAGCTTCAGCGCACTCGAGCTTGATTTGTCAGTTGACGCAGCCGCGTCGGCGATGCACGGAGAAATGAGAGCCAAGTGTAAAGCGGATAAGATTTCCTCAAACTCCTTCGGATTGGTCAACGCTCTCGCCAACGCCTGGACGGTCGGTGGCGACTTAAAGTCAGCCTCAGCACCGAAAAGCTCTCGCTTGAATCGATCGAGAAACATCCAGATTTCCATCAGATCAGCCATCTCAGAATGCTCCGTAAACTCTGGCTCGATCTTGAGATTCGGCGTCATGACTGGTGGAGAGTAAGACGTATCTGCGCTATCAGACTCACGCTCTTCCATACCGGTCAGCCATACTTTCTGTTTCTTGTCGATTTCAGCCATGCGTTGCGCGTGCTCAGCGTCGCGCTTCTTTTTCTCCTCAGCCTCCTTGGCACGCCTCGCCTTGTTGATTTCCTTTGGCGCTTCGCGTTCAACCGCAGCCTTTGCCTTTGCCGCCTCTTTGGCGATCTTGTCGGCTTCCTTCTGCGCTTCTTTTTGCATTTTTGCAGCCGCTCTCGCGGCTTCCTTTTCAGCCTTGGCCGCCTCTTTCAATGAATCGCGGTGCTTCTTCGCCTGGTCCGCGAGTGCCTTCTTCGCCTCCAGTCGCTCTTTTCTATGCTTTTCTCTCGTCGCGGCGGTGTCGACGCGAGATATGAGTCGATCAATCAGCTTCGTAACGCACTTCTCTAATCTGTTTTGTGCAACCTTTTCACTTTTGTCCTTCTTTGTCACGGCACGAATTTGAGAAAGAATTTCCTTTGACTCGAACAGTCGTGACTTGGCTCTACGAACGCGCTCGTCGTCCCACCCACCGCGCTCCTCGACGTATTGATACTTCGCACACGAATCAGCTCCAGGTAAAGTTTCAATCGCACGAACGACGCGCACGTCTTCAAAGGCGAAGTGATCCGCAATGCCGATGGAAATCGTCGGACCGACGGCGTCGCACATTTCGAGCCACGCGCCCAGCGGTGACGCAGCGCACGTGGTCACCTTGTCACCCTCTTTCTCCATGCTAACGATGAATTCCGGCGCACCATCGGACGCCTTCGTGACTTCACTCGTAAATTTGATACCTGAATCGTTCGTCCATTCAGTCTTGTACCCGAGCGGCCAAATGTGCACGTCGTCGTGAAACTCGTCGGCTGGAGAAGGGATTTGACCCAAATTGACTACGACAAGATTTTCGCCTAGTTCCATCGGAACGGTCGGCCTTTCCGCTTCTTTAGACTTTTTGACGGCTTCCTCGTGGGAGATGGGTTCCACATGCGCGGGTTTCTTCTTCACAGACGCTGACTTCAAAATCTTTTGCGGCGCCAAACCGAGCGCGCGTACGACTTCCAACCTCGAACGGTACCTATCACCCTCCGGCGACCAATACAGCGCGTCGAAAGATCCCGCACTCGCCCCTTGCGTGCGCATGGTGGCCGTACACGTCCAATCGTCGGAGAGAGCCCCTCCACATTTAGCCACGTACTCTCTCAGCGCCTCGAGAAGCGCCGGCGTCGGGTCGTCCGAGCTCTTCCTATCCGCTCTCACCGACCCCGTCGCGGACACCTTCACCTTTGCCGACGCTCCACCGTCCGCACCCTCTTCTCCCGCTCTCCCGACCACCTTCCCATCGACGATCTTCGCCCCGTTTCCGACGGGCGCGCTTCGTCCTCGGGTCGTCGCCTCTTTGAAATCTTCGTCGTCGTCGCTCTCATCCTCATCCACACCGTCATCCGAGCTCATCTCGTAATCACCGTCCTCCGACGCGTCATCAGACGTCTTCGTTCGCTTATGATCTCGCTCTTCATCCGTCGCGCGCGCGTCCGTCTCCCTCGCGCGCGATCCTCCCTCGACGGAGACAGGTCCCGACGCCGCGGTGGTCTCGCCGGGACCACCCATCGTCGTCGCCTCGCCGTCCTCGCCGGAGGGCGCGGCATCCTCGGCGGGTTTCTTGGACATGCGAAACACGCCGCTCGCGTTCATCGCGCGACGTCGTCGCCGCGCCCGCGCGCGTCGTCGTCTCGCGCCCCGGTCGTCCCGGTTTTTCGGATTTTGAAACGTGGACGGGCCCCGACGACGATTCACAACTCGCCAGGAGTCCCCCCCAACTGTTTATGGGAGGTGGATAGCCCAAGTCTCCGGGGGACGCCCGACGCCGGACGGCGACGCGCGGCGCGCGCGACACGGCGGTTCGAGGGGATCGGACGAGAGATCACCGATTGTGGCGCGCGGTCGCGGTCGTGAACGCGTCGAACGGGACGCGCGCGAGGCGAGGTGAGCATGAAGAACGCGTTCAATGTCGCCAAGGCGAAAATCGGCACGGCGGTGCAAAATCAAACGCAGCGCGTGGCGAGCGCGAGAGATCGGGCGAGGACGAGAAGTTCTGGAGGAGACGATGGTCTCGGTGCGTCGGGAGCGAGCGATGGGGACGCGGAAGCGCTGAGGGAGGCGCGGGAACACGCGAATGCGTTGGAAAAGGCGCAAGCGGCGCTCAACGGGGAGATGCGACGCATGGCGGTCGAACACGATCGTTTGAAGGTGGCGTTGGAGACGGTGAGCGAAGAGAAGGAGACAATTCGTCAGCGAGCGTCCGCGGCGTGGACGGAGATGACCGCGGAGATAGAGGGTTTGAAGGGAGAGCTCGTCAAGGCGCGCGAGAGCGTCGGGGCCGACCCGGAGGAGAGTGCAGAGCAGAAGAAAGAGAAGGTGCATCTGGAAAAACACCTGAAAGCGATTGAAAAAGTTTTATTAGAGGAGAGGGAAAAGTCGGCCGCCACGGAGACGAGCCTCAAGGCTCGAATCGAGGAGCTTGAGGCTCTCATGGCGAAAGGCGAGACGGAGACCGCTTCAAACGCAGAGTCCGCTGAAAAGGTGCAAGAGTTGGAAGCTATCATATCGTCACTTAAGCTCGAAATCACTCAGAAAACGAGCGACGTGGAACGTTTAGAGGCGTCTGGTCCGTCTGCCGAAGAACTGGCGGCGTTGCGTGAGGA
>Ga0181568_10000019_pt1 | contig 138187 bp, 112 predicted proteins | sample 101ome_20_FD_133758 | JGI IMG/M metagenome (GOLD analysis project Ga0181568, IMG submission 133758) | Coastal salt marsh microbial communities from the Groves Creek Marsh, Skidaway Island, Georgia - 101404AT metaG (megahit assembly) | ecosystem: Environmental > Aquatic > Marine > Intertidal...
ACGTATTCCTTCAAACTTTGCTAATGGTGTAGAGAGTTTAAACTATCTAAACAAACAAGAAGGTCAATTCCAATACAAATGGACACTGTATTCAGCAGGACACGCTGAATTAGACATCAACAAACACGCACCTAAAGAAGATATGGTGCGAAACAGAGATAGAGAAAATACTTGGCTACTGGGCGACTCGGGTGGCTTCCAAATTGGTAAAGGTGTATGGGAAGGTGACTGGAAAGATCCAAACTGTCCAAAAGCACAAAAGAAACGTGACGGCGTTCTCCGTTGGATGGATGCTTATATGGATTACGGTATGATACTTGATATTCCTGCTTGGGTTTCACGTTCACCTGCAGGTGCAAAAGCAACAGGTATTAGCACTTATCAAGATGCTGTAAATGCTACACGTATTAATAACGACTATTGGATGAAGCATAGAACAGGTGCTTGTAAGTTCTTAAATGTTTTACAAGGTGAAAATCATGCTGATGCAGAGGATTGGTATCAGCAAATGAAAGACTACTGTGATCCTAAAAAATATACTGACCATTTTAACGGTTGGTCAATGGGTGGACAGAACATGTGCGACATTCATTTGGTTCTTAAACGTCTAGTTGCATTGAGGTTTGACGGACTATTGGAAAAGGGTGTGCATGACGTAATGCACTTCTTAGGTACTTCGAAACTAGAATGGGCTACATTACTAACAGACGTTCAACGAGCTGTTCGTAAGTATCACAATCCAAACTTCCAAATTACATTTGATTGTGCTTCACCGTTTCTTGCTACAGCAAACGGACAGATTTATATTCAAAATGAAACCCAAGATAGAAGCAAATGGGTTTATAGAATGGTTCCGTCTGTTGATAATAAAAAGTATGCAACTGACAGCAGATTATTTAGAGATGCTGTATTACAAGATGGTATTTTTGCTAACTTCGAAGATAGTCCGTTAACTACTGGACTTAAGGTATCAGATGTATGTACATATGCACCTGGTGATTTAAACAAAATAGGTAAAGAAGGAAAGACCTCCTGGGATAGTTTTTCATATGCTATTCAAATGGGCCATAATGTTTGGAGTCATATTAATGCTGTACAAGAAGCAAATAGACAGTACGACAATGGAATTATACCGGCAATGCTTGTTGAAGAACGCTTTGACAGGGTATTTTTTAGAGATGTTGTGGAAGCAATATTTGCAACTGACAACAGAGATGAAGCAGAAGCGGTAATAGAAGAATTTAGCCGTTTTTGGATGTCTATTATAGGTACTAGAGGTGCTGTTGGTAAGAAGACTGTCAACTCTAGTACATACTTTGATAGTTTATTTGAAGTTGAACCTACTGTTTCAACTGAAGATGAAGAGCTAGACGAATCAAAATTAGAGGTACTTGAAGATGAGCAACTTCACGGAGAAGCACAATAAAATTGCAAATTATTTGCAAGAGTTGTATAAACGTCACAGATTACTTGACGACGAAATAAAAGAGTTGTACAATAAGTTTGCAAATGATGGAGAGATTAACCGTAAAAAAACTAAAAAACTTTGGCTCAAAGATGAAATACACAGGCTTGAAACAGAATTGAAGGACCTAGGATAATGCCATTACCAGAAGGAAGAACCCCATTAACAGACGGCGATATGGTTGTATTGCTACACAACATGGCTCGACAAATGGGCGAGCGTGATAAAACTATGGAAAGTGAAATGCGACAGGTTGCTGATCGTTTTTCAGAACTTTCTAAAGCGGCAGGTGTTGCACAGCATAAGGCACAACAAGGATGAAAAGAGATTACGAAACCGGCGTACAGGAAAATGTAAAATACTTTGTAGGTACTGAAGTTGAAAAAACTCCTGCCTACGGTATGCGTACACTGTTTGTTACAGATGTACAACCTGTAGATGAAATTGAATTTTGGTACGAAAAAGAACAGTGCGAACATATCTTCTTTGGTGCTAATCACAGTTTTAACCCTGAAGATCCGTGTAATGACGAAAGTTTATACGATTACTATCGTAAATGGGAAGACATGATCGAATACTTCTTAAATAAAGACATTCTTTGCACACTTGATATTCCTCTTAGTGCAGCACAAGGTACGTTCCACGACGGCGGACTATGTGAAAAAGATAACTTTATTCCGCAAATTCGTGTTCCATTGCCTTACACGAAACTTTGGAACTACAACACAATGATTAAGATTGATGATGTAGATTTTAAGGCAACTAACCCAGGTGTTTGGTGTCATAGTTTACACGATCTGTTAGATAGAGAAAAATTTACAGATTGGAGCAAATATGGACTTGACAAAGTTATTGAATGAAAGTATTATATAAACAATGCAACGAGAATCCTATCACGACTACATGGGTCGTAGATTAAGAGAAGAAAGTATGAATGACAGAATAAAAAATGCAGAACGTAGTATTTGGGTAACCTTTTCAAAAGAAGGTGTACATATGTACCCAGGTGCTGACACTGACCCTAAATTAGCAACTGGCGATTGGGATGATGTAAGTTTCCTCGGTGTTCCACATCGTCATATTTTTCATTTTCGTGTTCGTATTGAAGTATTTCATAACGACCGCGACATTGAATTCATTCAGTTTAAACGCTGGATGCAACGACTCTATGACGTCGAAGGCGTACTAGAGTTAAATCACAAGAGCTGTGAGATGATCGCAGATGACTTGTACCAAGAGATTTCTACAAAGTATCCCGGCCGGTTTGTAGAGATTAGTGTCGCTGAAGACAACGAAAACGGCTGTTCCATTTTTTACCCTAAGAGCTAGTGAGACAAAAGGAAAACACACTATGGCTATTCAATTCAATAAGCCCGCTTATGACAAAATCTTTAGAGATTTGGAAAACTTTAAAGATTTCTGTAGATTTACTGGTGATGCAAAAAATGTTGCATTTGTCTTTGATGAAAAAAATTTATATGACGAAAAGTCATATGCATGGAGAGCTTATCAACGGCACGTGAATCATTTAAAAGCAAAAAGCCGCAAACTTGGTAAGAGTGTTAACCAAAGGAGAAACTAATGACTGTATACATTGTAGACATTGAAGCTGTAGACACACGTTATACTAAACAGTGGAAGGAACATCTTCCTAATCAGCTTCGTCGTGCTACAAATGTAAGTGTCGAAGTTATCAGTGGTGGAGAAACGCCTCAGGCTACAACGCCTGGGGCATTTCTAAACTTTGGCGGTACTAATGTGTATAAGAGTAAACAACTCGAGCAGATTGGTGAAATGTTTTGCAAAGGTAAAATTAAAAATGGAGATTATTTCTTATATACGGATGCGTGGAATCCAACTGTTATCCAACTTAAATACATGGCTGAGCTCTTGGGCGTGGACATTAGAGTCGGTGGCTTATGGCATGCTGGTTCTTATGATCCTCACGATTTCTTGGGTAGGTTAATTGGTGATAAACCTTGGGTACGTCATGCAGAGCAATCAATGTACGAATGCTTTGATGATAACTTTTATGCAAGTGATTTTCATATAGATCTTTTTGCTGAAAGTTTAGATATTAATGACAGCAAAACACACCGTGTTGGTTGGCCTATGGAGTATCTAAAGAACAGTTTAGATAGTTATAAAGGTATGGAGAAGCAAAATCTTATACTTTTCCCGCATCGTATTGCTCCCGAGAAGCAAGTAGAAATTTTCCATGATCTAAAAACCCAACTTCCAGAATACGAATTTGTTGTATGTCAAGAACAGACACTTACTAAAAATGATTATCATAATTTGCTAGGTGAAGCAAAAATGGTGTTCAGTGCTAACTTACAAGAAACACTTGGCATTAGTTGGTATGAAGGTGCTCTTGTAGATGCTATTCCTATGGTGCCTGATAGACTGAGCTACAGTGAAATGGCACTAGGTGAGTTTAAGTATCCAAGTGAATGGACTGAAGATTACTTTGCTTATAGAAAGTACAGAGGTTTGCTAGTTGATAAGATTCGTCATTACATGGAAAACTACAACGATTATCTTGTAAGTTTAGAAAAACAAAGAAGAAAACTTAATAAAGAGTTTTTCTCAGGTGAAGCAATTTATAATAGGATTAAACATGGCTAGTAATGATCAATACACTGATAACACATTTAGTTTTACATTAGATGCAAACAGTTTATTTACTTCTTCAGCTGATTCAACTATAACAATTAACACAACAGCTGATACAACATATACGTATGATACAGACTCAAGCACATATTCATTTAATTTAGATAACATTACAACTAGTTGGGATAGTAATAGTATTTCACCTAGTGAAGTTGAAAGAATGTGCATGCAATATCCTGCATTAGAAAAGGTATGGCGTAACTTCAAAAGTGTTTACGATATGTGTAAGCAGGATTACGAAGGCAAGAAAAAGTCAGGAGAAGTAGATGACCTTCCTTTCTAAGATTATGGACAAACTCGGTAGACGTCGAGTAATTACAGATAGAGACAGTAATGAACCTTACTTGATTAGATTTTATTTGTTTCTTAAGGACAGAAAAAACTTTCCTTTTAATATAACATTACATAAAGTTTTAAAAAGCGATGAAAAAGTTTTACACGATCATCCATGGAACTATGCAACATTTATTATTAAAGGTGGTTATTGGGAGCATATTCCTATTCGATCTCAAGAAGGTTTTGTAGTAGGTGCAACTCGAGTTTGGAGAGGACCTGGACACTTTCGTTTTAGAAAAGCAGATGATCTACATTGGCTTGAACTTGAAAAAGATGAGAACGGAAATGAAATACCTTGTTGGAGTTTATTCTACATGGGCAAGAAAGCACAAGATTGGGGCTTTCTTCCTTTTGTAGCAACACAAGGTTACAGATGGGTAAACCATAAAAAATATTTATATAAGGAGTAATATGGGCCAGTATGATGATTTAGTAGAAAGGAGACGTTTACAACTAGCTGCAGAGGAATGGGCTAACACTGTAAAAGCAATTCATGCACATAGAATAGATTCTATGCATTACGATAATTTTCCTGAAGATACAGAAAACGGAAGTGTTATTGATATTGAATATAACAGTGGACTAATACATCGTACATGTTCAGATGGAAGAAAAAGAGTTCTTGGAAGCAAGATAAAAACTGAAGAATTACTACAAAATTATGAGAGGTCACAGCGTGGTTAAAAAACAGTATTATGATTGGGCAGATATTGAACGTGCATGTTTAAGTATTGCATTGCAAATGTACAATGACAATTGGAAGCCTGATTACATCGTAGGCATTACACGTGGCGGCAATATTCCCGCTACTATATTATCACATATGTTAGGTATACGTTGCGAAGCACTTAAAGTTAGTTTGCGTGACGATGATAGCGAATGCGAATCTAACTGTTGGATGAGTGAAGATGCATTTGGTTATGTAGATGAAGAAGAACGTAAAATTCTTAAAAGTCGTTGGGACTTAAACAAACGTAAAAACATTCTTATTGTAGACGACATCAATGACACAGGTGCAACATTAAATTGGATCAAACAAGATTGGATGAGTAGTTGTCTACCGCAAGAAACAAGTGGATGGGATAGTGTATGGCATCGTAATGTTCGATTTGCGGTTATTACTGATAATCTTTCTAGTGAGTTTAAGGGCACAGTAGACTACAGTGTACACGAAGTTAATAAAGCAGAAGAAGATGTTTGGCTAGTTTATCCGTGGGAGAATGTAGGACAATGAAAGTAGATAACTTAGAACTAGCACAACAAGAAAATAGAGCACCATGGTCTACTGTTTCTTTAAACACAAGAGACTTTGTTGTTTATGAAGATGGGTTTCCTGTTACAGACGGGCATACTCTTGTTGTACCTAAGGAATCTACAGAAGAAAATTTACTAAAATGTTTTAAGTTTGCACTTGCTATGGGACAACAAAATGTAGAAGCCAGTAATAACATTACAGGGTTCAACATTGGTCTAAATATAGGTACTAGTGCAGGACAAACATGCATGTATCCACACGTACATTTAATATTCCGTAGAGATGGGGATTGTCCGGACCCTGTTGGTGGTGTACGTAATGTAATACCGGGCAAAGGCAACTACAAAAAATAAGGAAAGGAAAATGGAGTTGAGAGAAAACTTAATTAATGCGGCAAAGAAACACGCAGAGGCGGAGATTGAATTGCACAAAACTAACATTGAAGTCTATATGCAAAAAGTAGTAGGCATCGGCGAACACTCTGATATTGTTGAAACGATACAGAAAGAACTAGATGCAATGGCTACGGCAAATGACCGTTTAGAAATGTTGGAAAAGTATTTTGGTTAAAACCATAGATAATATACTTGACAAAAACCTAAATAAAGTATATAATATACAATTAATAGACATCCTCGTCTATAACTCGGAGAATTAAATGAGCAAAAGTAAAGAATTAACTGTACGTCTTAAAGATGCTGGTATCCGCTATTGGGCAGGTGACAACATTTCAGAAGTATTTCAGAAAGGCGACAAAGAAGAACTTATTGAAGAAGCAACTGTAGCATTTGAAAATGTTTTAGATACGTTGCTAATTGATAGACATAACGATCCTAATTCACAAGGTACAGCAAGACGTCTTGCTAAAATGTACTTTAATGAACTAATGGCTGGACGTTATGATACTATTCCTAGTGCAACAGCGTTTCCGAACGATAGCGATGAACGCTACGAAGGTATGCTAGTTGTACGTAGCGAACTTAAAAGTGTATGTTCGCATCATCATCAACCAGTAAGCGGTGTAGCGTATATTGGTATTATTGCAAGTGCAAAACTTATCGGTCTTTCAAAGTATACACGTATTGCACAGTGGTGTGCTAGACGTGGTACACTACAAGAAGAACTTGCAAATGAAATTGCAAAACAAATTCAACTTGCAACTAATGCAGATCACTTAGGTGTTTATATTCAAGCAACACACGGTTGTTGTGAGAATAGAGGCATAATGGCAACTAGTTCATTGACACAGACTACTGTACTAAAAGGTGCATTTAAGAATGATCCTGGTACAAAGAAAGAGTTCTTTGACAATATTAAATTACAACAAGAATTTAGTTGTGGAAAGTAGGTAGATATGAAACTACGTTATTCAGAAGCATTTTATAGTGTACAAGGTGAAGGAAAGTTTGTAGGAGTACCTAGTGTGTTCCTACGTACATTTGGTTGTAACTTTCGTTGTATGAACTTTGGATTAGAACGTGGAACACCTGCAAGAGCAGATGGTGTAAAACATAATCCAGAAGTAAAAAAATTACTAGATAGTAATATTATCAACACTGTTGAAAAGTTTGAGGACTTGCCTGTAATACATACAGGTTGTGATACATATGCAAGTATCTATCCTGAGTTTAAAAAGTTTATGATGGATAGAACTGTAGATGAAGTTGTTGAACATTTATTGTCACTTACTCCAGAAGGCAAGTGGACAATGGACAATGGACAAGATATCCATTTAATATTTACAGGCGGCGAGCCTTTGTTAGGATGGCAAAGGTTTTATGCTGATTTATTAGAACATCCACGTATGCAGGATTTGAAAAATGTTACATTTGAAACAAACACTACACAAAACTTACGAGACGATTTCAAAGAGTATCTCAGCAATCAAGACAGATTTAGAGTTACTTGGAGTTGTTCCCCAAAACTTTCAGTTAGCGGAGAACGCTGGGAAGATGCTATTAAGCCTGATATTGCTAGTCAGTATATCGATGTTGACGGTAGTGACCTTTACTTTAAGTTTGTTGTCGCTGACGAAACTGATGTTATTGAAGCTGGCAGGGCTGTGGAGAGTTATAGAAACGCCGGGGTGGAATGTCCGGTATATCTTATGCCGCTGGGTGGAAGGAGCGAAGAATACAAGCTCAACATTCAAGAAGTGGCTGAACTCTGTATGGAAAAAGGATGGCGCTTCACTCCAAGACTCCACATCGACTTATTCGGAAATGCGTGGGGGACTTGAGAATGCTTTTGATCCAGATGATTTTATTAAACAAGAACAGCGTGAGCGTAAAGTGGAAAAAGTAAACGACTTAGAAACTCGTGCTAGGGAGGCAGGACTATAATGGGATGGTGGAAAAAATTAATACGTGATGCAGGTATACAATCTAAAATTGATACACCTGTTGAAGAAAAGACCCCTGAAGATATACGTAGGGCGGCACTGGAAGAAGAAAAGGCACAGGCTACAAAAAAAGGAGAGCCTTGGGTAGCGGTACTAGATACGCAAGTTAATCCTGATAACATTCGAAACGGTTTCTTTGAACTTGATTGGAACAATGAGTTTATTGAACAGTTACTTGATGCAGGATACAAAGGAGAAACAAATGAGCAAATTGTTGATCAATGGTTTCAATCTTTAGTGCGACAAATGCTAGGCGAAGAAGGCCAAAGCACTGATAGAGATATGGGCTATATTAATGTAGTTCCTATTGATAAAGGAAAGTCAGAGGTGTCATAATGTTATACAACATAGACGATATTGGTGGAAAATTAGTAAAAGATAATGAGCAATATCAACTATTTGATAACACTAGTTTAAAAAATCTTGTAGTAAGTAAAACTAAATTACGAGCAGGTCAGTCTACTAACGGTCATAGACATGCTGGTCAAGAAGAAGTATACATCTTTACAAAAGGTCAAGGACAAATGGAACTTGATCATAAAATATTTGATGTAAAAGAGGGAGACGTTGTTTTAATAGAAGACAATGTATTTCATAAAGTCTATAATACAGATGGACCATTTTGGTTAGAATTTATTTGTGTGTTTGATGGGAAACGCTATGCGTGATGATTTAATGGTGCAACAGCAAGTATCTACTGTATGGCAACATATGGTAGGTGTTATTTGTTTAAATCAAACAAACCGTAAACAAGTAAAAAGAGTTCTTCCTGCTCTCTTTACAGCATGTCCTACTCCAATACATTTACTTAATACTACTTCTGAAACAATAAAAAATATTATTAAACCGTTAGGTATGGTAAATGTTCGTGAAAAAAGACTACGTAAGATGTCAGAAGATTACTTGACATGGGACGGAAATGATGCTACAATGTTATATGGAATTGGGAAATACGGTAGTGACAGTTATCGATTGTTTTACAAAAATGAGATACCTGACAACATCAGCGACCATGAATTGAAACGTTATGTACAGGAAGAACTAAATGGCAACTTATATACTAGTTGATACAGCAAATACTTTCTTTAGAGCTCGTCATGTAGTACGTGGCGATGTAGATACTAAAGTCGGTATGGCTTTACACATTACTTTTAATAGTGTTAAGAAAGCGTGGCAAGACTTTGATGCAGATCATGTTGTATTCTGCTTAGAAGGTCGCAGCTGGCGTAAGGACTTTTACGAGCCTTACAAGCGTAACCGTCAAGAAACTCGCGATGCTATGTCTCCTGTACAAGCAGAAGAAGATAAAGTGTTTTGGGAAATCTTTGACGAGTTTAAAAACTTTGTTAGTGAAAAGACAAACTGTACTGTTATGCAACATCCGCAACTAGAAGCAGATGATCTTATTGCAGGTTGGGTACAGAATCACCCTAACGATAATCATATTATTGTTAGTACAGATGGCGACTTTGCACAACTAATTGCACCTAACGTAAAGCAATACAATGGTGTAAGCAACACTATTATTACACACGAAGGGTACTTTGATGACAAGAAGCGACAGCCTGTTATAGACAAGAAAACAGGCGAGCCGAAGCCTGCACCTGATCCTGCATTTATGTTATTTGAAAAGTGTATGCGTGGAGATACAAGTGATAATGTGTTTAGTGCTTATCCAGGTGTACGCAAAAAAGGCACTAAGAATAAAGTCGGACTTATTGAAGCATTTGAAGATAAGGCTACAAAAGGTTACAACTGGAATAACATGATGTTACAACGTTGGGTAGATCATGAAGGTGTTGAACATCGTGTGCTAGATGACTATAATCGTAATGTTACATTATGTGACTTGACAGCACAACCTAACGATATAAGAGTAATGATTAATGATGTAATTAACAATGCAACAGAAAATCCTAAGAACATATCACAAGTAGGTGTACGTCTTATGAAGTTCTGTGCTAAATGGGATATGCAACGAATAGCTGATCAAGTTAGTTATTTCGCAGAACCATTACAAGCGAGGTATCCTCAATGATAAAAGCAAAAACTATTTTAAAAAATAAATTTTGGATTGTAGAAGAATCCGGCGAAAAAATTGGTACACTAAGTTACAACGATGAAAGGTTTATGCTTAGTTCTTCAGGCGGTGTATCTTTTTTTAATACAAAGAAAGCTGTTGAAAAAAAGCTAGGTAGCACTATATTTGATAGGGAGCCAACCGCAAAAATAGAAGTTACAAAAGAAATATATGGATATCCTACTAGCACAACTCCTTACAATGTAATTTATGATGTACATCGTAAGTTTGCACTTTTTACTAAAAGTTTAAAAAGCAAGAGCTTGTATTGTGCAGGATATTATATTATTCGTTTTGAAAAGGGTTGGGTTAAAAGTTTTTGTCCAAAACTAATTACACTAGAACGATATGAATATCATGGTCCTTTTAAAAACGAAATGACAATGCGTCAGGAATTATCTAATGCAAACAAAAAAGAATCTTGATCCAATAAACACTTTTCCAGTGCAACAGTTTATACAAACTGTAAAAAGTGCCGACAATAGTAGAGCAAAAGAAATTCGTTTGGATATAAACGAAGCAAAAAGATTAGCATTTACTCTAGGCGAAGTAATGGCTCGACTCAACGGTGATATGGAAGCGTTTATTAAAGAACACATGTCTAATATAGAAAATGAGCCTGTAGAGGTTCAATTAGACGGTGGATCTGACTGGAAATAACCACGCACTTAATACAAAAAAGAGATAAATATATACGTAGTTAACTAAGGATTACGTATATGAGTAGACCAAAGCCAAGTGTTCTATTAGAACATATTAACAAAAAAAATTATAGATGTGAACAAGTACTAGATGCTGATGCTATCTGGGCTGTCTTCTATAAAGAAAAACCTTTCAATCTTAAAAGTTCAAACGCCTTAACAAATTATCCTGGGCCTAAATACAAGAAAACAAGTTTTTCTAATCCAGGACATGCACACAATCTAGCACAAAAATTAAATGAACTTTTTGCATGTGACGATTTCAAAGTATATAAATTAGAGACAGGTGAAATTGTTACAGAATGAACTGGAAAGAAACCTATACTAAAATATTCCTTAAAGAGTTAGGTCATAGTTACAATCAAACGGCTATGAAGGAATATATGCCTCTATGGTGGCAAAACACTAGGAATAAAGACGAAGGTGGATTGCGACTTACAGAAGCAGGATTAGATATGTTAAGCAAAATAGATATTGCAACTTACGATATTACATATCCTCACGATATGCCAATGACTACTCAAATATTGATATTCTTAGACAAATTTATTGACTGTCCCTATTATATTGGACCTAAATCTATCCTTGTAACAAACCAAAAAAAAGCCGTAGAACTTAGCCTATTTTCAGGTGATATTAGGAAATACGGGATTACTAAAGCGTTATCAAGACAAAATAATTCAGAAAAAGATTAAAAAAAGGTTGACTTTTATCTTGTAGATGCTATACTATATGTATAGTTAGAAATTAGCACTGATAACTTACTAAGAGAGGTAATACATGGAAAACGCTATCACAAGAACAGTTTCGCCTAACAGCGCAAAAACAAGCATCACACATGCTATCAAGAAACAACGTCCTATCTTTATTTGGGGTCCTCCAGGTATTGGTAAGTCTGATATTGTTCACCAAATTGGTGAAACACTAGAGGCACATGTCATTGACGTTCGTTTGTCACTTTGGGAACCTACAGACATTAAAGGTATTCCTTATTACTCTGCAAACGACAATGCAATGGTTTGGGCGGCGCCTGCAGAACTTCCAAACGAAGAACTGGCTGCGAAACATAAACTTATCATTCTATTCTTAGATGAAATGAATTCTGCTGCACCTGCTGTACAGGCTGCAGCTTATCAACTTATTCTTAACCGTAAGGTTGGTACTTATGTACTACCTGACAACGTTGTGATTATTGCGGCAGGTAACCGTGAAGCAGACAAAGGTGTAACGTACCGTATGCCTGCTCCGCTTGCTAATCGTTTTGTTCACTTAGAGATGGCTGTTTCGTTTGATGATTGGTTCTCATGGGCTGTATCAAACAATATCCATAAAGACGTTGTAGGTTACTTAACTTTTGCAAAGAAAGACTTGTATGACTTTGATCCTAAAAGCCCAAGTCGTTCTTTTGCAACACCCCGTTCTTGGTCGTTTGTATCTGAACTACTAGAAGACGACCTAGATGAAACCACTACAACCGATTTGGTAAGTGGCTCAGTTGGCGAAGGCCTGGCTGTCAAATTTATGGCACACCGTAAGGTTGCTTCACAAATGCCTAATCCAACTGATATTCTAGCAGGTAAGGTCACGGAGATGACCAGTAAAGAAATCAGTGCTATGTATTCCCTCACTGTGTCATTGTGTTATGAGCTTCAAGAAGCTGATAAGAAACGTGACAAAGACTTCGATAAGAAAGTCAACAACTTCCTGCGCTTTTCGATGGATAACTTCGATACTGAACTAGTAGTTATGGGTATTAAGCTCGCACTTACACAGTACGGACTTCCAATCGACCCGGACGCTGTAGAGTGTTTTGATGAGTTCCATGATCGTTATGGAAAATACATTAAAGCAGCACAGAGTTCTTAAACTAGATAGGGTGGACTTCGTGTTCACCCTATCACCTTTTCTGGTTGACAAAACAGTTAAATATTAGTATAATATACATATAAATTAGAAAGGACATAGCACACATGAGCGTAGAAGGTAAAAAACACTGGCAACCTAATCCAGACTTAACTGAACAAGAACTTGCTGTTATGCGTGAAGAAGTACTTGATCGCATTATTGTAGCTCGTGTAGGTTTGCTTCTTAAGCATCCTTTCTTTGGCAACATGGCAACACGTTTAAAAATCCAAGCCGCAGATGATTGGATTCCTACAGCGGCCGTAGATGGACGTAATCTTTATTTTAACACTCAGTTCTTTAATGCAATGGATAATAAAGAAATTGAGTTTGTTATTGCACACGAAATTTTACACTGTGTATTTGATCACTTAGAACGCCGTACATGGCAGGATCGTAACCTAGATCCTATGATTAGTAATATTGCACAGGATTATATTGTGAACAATATTTTGGTACGTGACAACATTGGCACAAAACCTAAATTAGTTGACTGTTTTCAAGACTTCAAATATGAGAGTTGGACTTCTGAAGAAGTTTATGATGACCTTTTTGAAAAGTATGACAACCAAGAGCTAGAAGCTTTAGGTGAATTGCTCGATGAGCATTTAGATTGGACAGAAGGTGCAGGTGAAGGTCAGGACGGCGACAGCGGTAAAGACGGTAAAGGTAATGGTCGTCCTTCATATTCAAAAGAAGAACTTAAAAAGATACGTGACGAAATTAAAGAGAATATGATCACTGCCGCACAGAGTGCAGGCGCAGGCAATATTCCAAAAGGTGTAGATCGTTTAATTAAAGATTTAACTGAACCTAAAATTAACTGGCGTGAATTACTACGTCAGCAAATTCAAAGTACAATTAAAAGTGATTACACATTTATGCGTCCTTCACGTAAAGGCTGGCACACTGGTGCTGTACTTCCGGGTATGAACTTTGAAAATACTATTGATATTGCAATCGGTATTGATATGAGCGGAAGTATTGGTGATCATCAAGCACAAGACTTTTTAAGTGAAGTTAAAGGCATTATGGACGAATACAAAGACTATGCAATTAAATTATGGTGCTTTGATACCGCTGTATATAACGAGCAAGACTTTACATCAGATAACGGTACTGAATTACTAGATTACGAAATCTTAGGCGGCGGCGGCACTGACTTCGATGCTAACTGGACTTACATGCGAGAAAACGATATTCAACCTAAAAAGTTTATTATGTTCACAGACGGCTATCCTTGGGGTAGTTGGGGCGATGAAGATTACTGTGAAACAGTCTTTATTATTCACAGCAACCATGACAAAAACTTGCAAGCACCGTTTGGAGTAACAGCACACTATGAAGCTCAAGCAGCCTAATCCATTAAATTTTTTCAATGTAAGAAAAACTCATTTTTGCCCAAAGCATTTTGAAGTTATTACCGTTGATCAGACATACAATATGGAGCCTAGTATTACTAGATGGATTTCTGAGAATCTTAAAAAGAGATACTTTATTGCAAAAGATAACTCTTATACACATAAGTCTAATTCTTTAAAAGTAGGTTTTGAGGATCCAAAAGAAGCAAGTTATTTCATGTTGGCGTGTCCACATTTGAAGTACAAATAAATAAAGTACGCATATATATTATTATAGGAGATTAAAATATGAGCGATGAAAATAAAACTGAAGCACAACCTGCTCCTGAGCAAGCACCTGCACCAGATCTTACTGTGCAAGATCTAACAGCAATGAGAACTATCATTGATGTAGCAAGTAGTAGAGGCGCATTTAAGCCTAACGAAATGACTACTGTAGGTACTGTTTATAGCAAATTAGAAGCATTTTTAGGTGCTGTTGCAGCTCAACAAGAAGCTCAACAAGAAGCACAAAAAGAGGCTCCTAAAGGAGAATAATATGAAACATATTGGAAGACAAATTAATCCTAAGAGACGTTGTGCTGTAGCATACCGTGTAATTCCTAATGATCCAGATAACTGTTTAGTTGTTTTTACTGATAGTTTAGAGTCTGATGCACACGATTCATTAATGAACTTAATAGAATCAAACGCAGGTCAGACAGCATATGAACTTGCAGAAGCAATGAACAGAGCTGTTTTACCAGATGGAAGAAACATGTTGGTAGCATTTAGTGGTACAGGCAAACTTACTAAGATGCCTACAAGCCAGATCGAAATGACACCAGATATGCAAAGCACCGTTGTTCTTAGCGAGCTTAATAAAATTATTGCCGAACAAAAAGGCGTAACTGTTGCTGATCTTGCTCTGCAACCAGCAAAATCTACAAATAAGCCTGCAGAACAACCTGCTGTACAACCCGAAGTTACAGACTTAGGACAAGACACTGGTGTTCTTAGCGATGAAGATTTAGCGGCTCAATATCGTTCTCAAGCAGATGCTATGTTTAAAGAAGCAAAGCGTTTAAGAGAACAAGCGGAAGAATTGGTTCCTACCAAGCGTAGCAAGAAGTCCGCCCAAAGTGCCTAGAAAGAATAAACTAAGCAAAGAAGTAATAGACAAATGGCCTGAAGTACTCGGTAATATCGACATCAAAGTCGTACCTACTGAGTACATTAAGGCTGTTGAAGTAACCTTTACCGACGGAAAAGTGTGGATTATTGAAAATGATCCTAACCGTAGCATCCAATCAAATGCTGAAGCATTTGAACAAAGTATGGAAGATTTAATGGCGGAATACGAGGATGTTTTGCAGAGTGTTAACTTTGTAGTAGATATGGAACGGGTAAAAAAGGACATTACCAAGCGTACAAAAATCTTTATGAAGAAAAAGAAATAACACTTTTATGATAAATATATATGTAGACTTAAATCATTAAGGAGTTATAAAAAAATGGCATTGCGATTAAGAAGAGGCACAGATGCACAAAGACAAACACTAGACGGTGTTTCCTTACCAGTGCCAGCTGAAGGCGAATTAATATATACAACAGATACTAAAAAACTTTATGTAGGCGATGGTTCTACAGCAGGTGGTATTGCTGTTGACGTTGCTAACTCCGATTTAAGTATTGATGCATTAAGCGATGTTGATATTACATCTACACCTCCAACAGGTGGCCAGAGCCTAGTATGGAATGCTGTTGACGAAGAATTCCAGCCAGGTGATCCTACTGTTCTAGATAATAAATCATTAAATGATTTGCAAGACGTAGACTTAGCATCTAATCCTCCAGGTGTAGGACAAGTTCTTAAATGGAACGGAAGTGCATTTGTTCCTAATGACGACGATGCACAAAGTGGTTTAGTAGCAGGTGCAACTTACAACATTAACATTGCAGGCGATGTTTCAGGTAGTGTATACGCTGATGATTCTACATTAGTTATTGATGGTACTGATGGTAAATTCAAAGGTACTATTGAAACTACACAAAATGCTATATTTGACACAAGAGCTGATGATTTAATATCTGATATAGGTATAAAGATAATATCTAATGCAAACGTTCCTGGCTTAGAAGTTACTAGTCAGACTGGTGCAAGTGAAGGAACTGGTGCAAATTTAGGTTTTTACAATCATAACGGAACATACGAAAACCAAACAGCATTACAAGTTGGTGATAGCTTAGGAAGACTTGACTTTGGTGGCTTAATAACAATTCCGGGTGGGAGTTCTGTATCACTTGCTCCGTGTGTCATTAGAGCAGAATTAACACAAGAAAGTGATGGTGTAAGTACATTAGCACTTGGTAAATTAGTATTTGCTGTTCTTAATGGTCCGAACGTAGCAGATGCTGCAAAAGCAACATTTGATAATGTTGGTGTATTCCAATCTCCAGTATTACAACCAGGTGTATATGCAGACGATGCAGCAAGAGATGCAGCTGTTACAGCACCAGCAGCAGGAATGATAATCTTTAACACTACAAACACTAAATTCCAAGGCTACACAGGTAGTGCTTGGGTAGACTTAAACTAATCACATTACTTTAAAAACTCCTAAATGTAGGTTAAATACTACAGAAGGAGTTTTTTTATGACTAAATTAATTACAGATCCCCAAAACTATACTAGAGAAGACTTAAGAAACTTAGACTGGGATATGGTAAAGTTAAATGTTACTGTAGATCCTAAGCCTTTGCTAGAATGGTTTGAAACTGTAAAAACTACTTCTCCCGAAAGTTTATTTTTATTTTCTCAAAAAGACTTATTTGAATCGCATTTACTCGATCATCCTAGAATGAACGGCATATGTGTAGGTGATGCAGGATTTTGGGCATTACAGTGGCCTATACAAAGACGTGATGCTATACCTACTCCATTCTTTTGTAATAAAGAAAAATTTCCAGAAATGTTAGACGAAACATGGGAAAATAAAATGGACAACCATCTTGAACAATATTATTTTGGTGCGTACAAGAGTATGATAGATCAATTAGGAGAAGATGCGTGGACATGGGGTAGAGCTATGAACTGTGCTAAGGAATGTGGCATTGGGCCACATAGAGATCACGACGGTGAAGACATGTCAGAACATATGATTCGATTACACGTTAACTTGCAAACTAACGAAAATTCATCATGGCATTTCTTTTCACAGTTAGGAGAAACACCTGCTGATACTTGGCAATACGAACGTGCAAGTTATAATCCTAAGCCTGGTGAAGTTTACCTAGTTAATGTGAGCAATGTACATGCTCCTGTAAATCACGGAGATGAAGAATGGATATTGTTACACTCTGACCCATCAAATGACGCTGTAGATAGATTGTTAAAAAGCGAGACTCATATTACATACAATGGCTAACATTAAAACAAGATTAAATACTTCTATTCTTTACAAAAAGACTGACTGGCCATATCAACACGACAGCATGATTCCTAATACAAGTTCTAATTACTACGGACCTGATAACGAAAGACTACACGAGCGTAACAAAAAATATCAAGATAGTAGTTGGATATACAATAACAAAGAGATTAATTACAACTTCAACAGTTTAGGATTACGTATGTCTAATGAAGTAGATTTAACCAAAGACTTAATTTATTTTAGTGGCACAAGTTATACTTTAGGTATTGGTGTGGACGAGAAAGATAGATACACTGATATATTGTCTAAAGAACTAGACACACCTATGCTAAGTTATGCTGGTCCTACATATAGCACTAAACTACAAGTTATATCATTTTTTAATTATGTAAACTTACACGGTGCTCCAAAAAGTGCATGTTTTGAATTTCCGCCTGCACACGGATATACATTTTTTACAGATCATTTTGCTTTTACGTTTACTGGCAGTCATAGGCCTAAATGCAATTATGTAGAACCTTATGAATTACTAGAACGTACTGACTTCTTACAAAACGAAGCAGAAATATATGTAAACATGTTAGAAGTATTTTGTAAGACTAACAACATACCATTAACTATGTTTAGTTACTTTCCTACTACTTTGCCTATTATACGTATTAATATTGATCTACTAGGTATCGAAGATAATAATGAAAAATTTGCTAGAGACATTTGTAAACAAAACGGTACTATATCAGGCCATCCAGGTATAGGTGTACATAGACATACAGCAGATGTATTAAAGGATAGACTACTATGAGCATAACACTTTATACATCAGGTAGTACAGACGAACCTAAACAAATAACACATTCTTGGAAATACATTAATGAATGTGCTAGACGTAGTGCTAAAGAAATACAACTAACCAGCAAGGATGTTGTACTAGATGTGTTTCCTGCTAATACTATTGCACATTGGACTATAACAGCGTATCCTAGCGTTTTAAGCGGCGCACAGTACGTTTGTAGCAACTTTACGCCATATACATACATACAAGCATTTAAACGCTTACAACCGTCTTATATTGCGCTTATACCGCGTCATTTAGAGCTTTTACAAAGTACAAAAGGCTTTAAAGACTTAGATATGAGTTGTGTACGTTACATGGTAACAGGTAGTAATAAAATAGATCAAGACTTTATAAATGCATTTAAAAATAGAGGTGTACAGTGTGTAGCAAACTGGTATGGTATGACAGAGTTTCCGCCACCTATTCTTATAGGGTATGACAGTCCTAGTTTTGACTTGTACAATCGACCAACTGATGATCATATAATGTTTCACCCTGTATCTGCTACATCTAATTTAGGTGAAGCAATAATAAACGGTAGGTCTACAGGTGATATCTTTGACACACAAACAATGACATTCTCGCATAGAAGAAAAGAAGCAAATGGAAAAACTTGGAAGACTGACGTTTAGAACATTATCTAAAAATGACAGAGATGCTGTTGAGATATTTTGTAATTCTCAGTCTTATAGCAACAACACTTCTTTAGAAAAAATGAAATGGGACTGGTGCCCGTTTTGGTGTGCAGCATTTGACCAAGAACGTATTGTAAGTATTGCTGGCGCACACGAACTTCCTGAAGTATCACCTAATGCCTATAGACTATTATTTAGAGGCGCACAATTACCAGGCTACACGTTAGGCACTGGTAGAAATATATTTAAAACTGGAATACATTTAAGTTATCTATTGCCTATACAGATTGATTGGGCAACTAAAAATCCTAACGCACAACTTTATATTAGTACTAACATCAACAACGACGGTGGCAAAAGCCAACGTATGAATAATACTATTATGCCAATGCTTGCTAAAACAGGAATTTGGACTTTAGATCGTAAGATGGAGTTGTACAATGTTCCGCAGAACTTGTGGCGTATTAATGTTTCAAAGTATATGGAAGAGCGTAGCCGTTCGCTAAACACCTAAAACTATATTCATCAAAGATAGTAAAAGGTTTCTTTTTAATCTCAATTTCTTTTACTTGATTTTGCCAATAGGGCGTATTCTTACTTGTTGCTTCATAATGTAGTGCAAGAAAATCTTCAATATGTTTTACAACCTTAACATATTGTCTATTGTAAACTTTTTGTTTACCATATAATTTAACTAGCATTTCAATTTGATACTGTATTAACCAAATTGCTTGTGCTTCTAAAGGTTCAATAAATCCAGCACTTAACCCTATGTTTAGTATATTATCTTGATATGGTGTTGGACAATATTTACTTTCCCAATGTAATACTCGCATTTTGTCTAATTCAAGAGTATACGGACACTTTTCGATAAACTCGCGTTTAGCATCTTCAACTGTTTGATGTTCAGTGCTAAACACGTAACCATTACCAATGCGGTTTTGTAAATAAATGTTCCACATCCAACCATTACTCATGGCAGTTGTTTCTGTATAGTACTTTAGCTCTTTATCATAACTAGGTGCTACTACAGCACAATTATTTTTAAGGCGTGTACTAACCATTTCTCTTTTAGGAAATAATTTATTAAATCCTGTACAATTAATAATTAAGTCAGCTTGTAAATCATCAATAGTATCTAATGTACGTGTTTCTAATTTAACACCATTTGGCAATGCTACTTTATCACGCAACATAATACCAAATTTATTTGCATCTATATGATATGCATGACGCCATTTTTTATCTGGTAACTCGTAGTTTTCCATCCAATGCATTTGCTCGTCGTGTTCTGTTTCATCAAAACAAAAATGATGAAACCAACTTTCGCCGTGCCAATTTTTATGTTTAATTGTATACTTACGAACCGCATCACAATTATCAAATAAGTCTTGCTCAGTTAATCCGCAATCATGTATAAAGTCATACATGCTAGGCAGTGTACTTTCACCTACACCTATTATAGGTATATCTTGACTTTGGATAACTGTAATATCCCAGTCGGTCTTTTTAGAAAGATATGAGGCTGTCATCCAACCTGCTGTTCCGCCGCCTACAATAATTATATTCATACGTTTATTTGTGTCCTTAAAAAAATATTTATTTTTCCTATGGGTATTTTAAAATGTAAATGGATTCTATCTGTAGAACCTTTGTTAATCGTAGTGTGTATACGTTTTGTATTTACAATGTAAACATTATTAGGTTCTAATACATACGGGTGTTGATCAATAATAAAATGCGAATCGTTATTAGCATACAACGGAATATGTACTCTTACATGCTCGTCTTTATCTGCGTGAGGCGGTATTCCAGAATTTTCAGGATGCCCAGTAATAACTAATTCTTCTATATAAGGAATCTGATCGTATAGTTTTTTAGCAAAACCTTTGAGCATCTTAGTAGGCTTTATAATAGGATCAAATGCTTTCTTGTCTTTACGCATACCTGGAGGCAATGGACGTTCGTCTACATTTTCGCAATTAGTTAATATAGCGTATCCGTATAATCCTTTTAGATTAGTTCCTGGAACTTCGGGCATTGTCCATTTTAGGTAATCAAAATTATCTACAAGGTCATTATAGTATTCTTTAAGTTCATCAAAATTAAATTTTACATTTTCTATTTTTTTGCAATCAAAATTTATTTGAGCTGGATCTAATATCCACTCTGTATTAAGTAATTCATCTACATTGTCTACAGGTATTTTAAATATTAAATGTACTCTGTCTGTGTCGCCTTGATTAATTGTACCATGTTGATTAGTAGTATTAATAAGATATGCTTTACCTTCTTGCAAATTATACTTTGAATCACCAAATACAAAATAACTTTGATTATTCGTTTGTATAGGTATATGCACTTTTACAAACTCAGTATTATCTATATGTTGTTGTATAACTGTATCAGGTGGGTGGGCACTTATAACTGTTTGTCTAATATCAGGTATTGCATCTACAATATACTTGCCAAACCCAAATACAAGCTCAGTAGGATTATCAAACGTACCTAATACTTCACTGTCATGTTTAATGTCATATGGCGGACAAGGCTTTGTAGTGTCTTTTAAATTACTTTGTATAGCCCAACTGTATACATTGTTTACTTTGTGATCTAATGTATTTGTACTATCTGGTTGCCACTTTAAGTTGTCATACTGAGATACTTTAGCATAATAGTCTTTTAGTTCTTGCAACGAAAATTTAAAGTTAGGTAATTCTTTAATATCAAAATCAAACATCATGATACCTTTCTAATAGACTATAAACATGTTTGTTATGACCTCTGTCATCTATTGTTTCGTTATTATAATACTTTTTAACATAGTTGGCAACAGCAACACTTCTCGATTGTCCTTTTGCACAATATACATGTAATGTAGCACCCTCTGGTATTTTGCGTATAAAACTTATAATTTGTTCTGCTTGTTTATCGCTACATGCTGTGGCATGTATTATTCGTTGTGTGTTATTGTACCATTGTATTGCTTTTAATCCTGTTTTTTCAACATCTTCAAATTTTAAATTTAAAACATTATCTGCATCTGCCATAACAGGCTCAGAATGTATCCAATTACCATTACTGTGTATACCAATAAGATATTCGTTGTTAGGTATAGGGTGCATATCTTTCATTGCATATGTTTTTACATTAACCATGCTTTTACGTCCTCGATCCACACTTTACCATAAAGATGTACTCTGTCTGTTGTACCTTTGTTTTCAACACTATGAGGAAGTGTTGTGTTTACAAGATATGCCCAACCTGGTTCCATGTGATATTCTTTACCGTTTATAATCCAATTACTATCTTTGTTAGTGTGTATAGGAATATGTACCCTAATTTTATCTGGACTGTCTTGATGTGTAATTAATTTAGTTCCAGTTACATGCTCAGTTACTAACCATTTTTTACTACGAAAGGGTAGACTTTTAACAAGCTCTAATCCGTATCCTGTAAAACATTTTCTAGGATTTAATTCATCATTATCATTATCCCTATACTCCGGTTTTGCACAACCTTGCTCAAAAGGTTTAGGACCTTCTTCGTCACTATTCCAGCATAACGTATAATAACCAGTTTCGTCTGGTATAATATGTCCAGTCTCCCCAGTAGGGTCACTAATTGGAAACTGCCACACATGATGATTTTCTCCTACAACAAATTTCCAATCTTTATAATTTTCTTGTAGATCATTATACCAATCCTGTAACTTTTTGACATCAACACAAAATATACGTTTAACGTCAAATCCTAGATCAACTGTTTGATGCTCTTCTATATATCTCTTCATTTCCAATTAACTAAATCCATAAATTTATCATTGCGTATATCTGAAATAATATTTGCCCTTGCTGTTGGACTAAAGTTTGTAGTAGAATGTGTAACTCTTGAATTTATAATATAAACATTTCCTGGTTCAAAGTTATATTCTCTATTCCATTTTTCTCCCCAATAAAATTTACTATTGTCATATGTCATAGGAATATGTAATCTAGCACAGTATCCGTCTGTATGCGGATGAAGTATATGCTCAGGCATGTGTTGCGTTATTCGTGGATTGTAAATATAGTTGCCTATTTCTTCTACTATAGATTTCCATTCTCCAAAATTATATTGGGTAAGATATGTATTATCATTATAATCAAAATCTTTTACAACATTACCGTCATTATCAAAGTAACTTTTTAATTCTGTAAAAAATTCTACGTCAGCAGCCCAAGGAGGCGGAAGGGGTACATCTCTGTGAGTTGGCCAAGTTAATGTCCACGAGTTAATTAATGCTTCATATGTTTTGTTACGTTCCCATTCGTAATCATTTGTATCGGTAGTAAATTTATTATTGACAGATTCTTTTATGTACTCAGAACATGTTTGAAAATTAAATTTTAAATAATCTAAGTTAGATGTAACAATATTATACCAATATTGTAAATTTTTTATAGCTATTTTTTTATCTAATATAATAATGTCCCATTCTAAACTTTCTAAAACTGACAGGTCAACTTGAGAAGGTTTTAGAACTTTATCCATTAGTCATTCCTATTACATTTAAAATATGGTCTTCTGTTACCCTTGTAATTATATGAGATCTATAGTCGTCACTTTCGTTAGTAGTTCCATGCCAATCTCCAGTGTTAAGAATATATGCTTTACCTTCTTTCATATGATACGAACGTTCTTTATTTTCTCCGAAATGGAAAAAACTGTTTTTGTTGCTTTCTATTGGAATATGTAATTTAAGTACTTTACTATCTATATGTTGACGTATATACATACCTGGATGATGTCTAGTAACAATCGCTTGTCTAAATGCATCTGATCCTAATTCTTCTACTAACTGTTTGAAATAGCCAAATTGTAATTTAGGCATAATTTTTGCATCGTTAATAAAGTTATCATAATCTACTTCAGGATACATTTCAGCATTACACTGTGCTGGAGGAGGCAGTGCTTCGTAACGTTCTATAGGCCATGCTAAAGTTACACCATCAATTGGTCCGCAATAGTAACCGCAATACCCTTGCTCTACCATTTCTTTACTTTTTTCTAAATTAAGTTTTTCGGACATCTTGTTAAAGTTAAACAACATGTAATCAAAATTTTCTTTAACGTCAGTCCACCATGCTTTTAGACTTTCGACATCTACGTTATAATTTAGTTCAATTATATCCCAATCGTTACTATTATATAAGAAGTCGTGCGTTAAGCCATGATTATCAGGATCGTAGTTTTTAATTATTCTCGAATCTTGGGTGTGTTGTGCGTTTTCCATTTCTTAACCTTTCTCTCATATCCATTGCGACATAGTCATGCCCATATAGCACTAAGTCTTCCGGAATCATTTCTTCAAATTTAAACCAATGCTGTTCAAGTTGTTCTGGTTCTACATTCCATTGTAGCATTTCGCTTGACCAAATGTTTGTAGTCCACAGTACTTTTGTTCCTTGTACAGTATTTATTAGCTCAAATAACTGGTTAGGTTGGGTCACTATGTCTACTACGTTAAAGGTATGTTTTAGTTGTCTGTATCTATCCCATAACTCTTTAAACGCTTCTCTACCCCCATGTTCTTTAACTTCTTGTTCCCAAAACTTTTTATAGTTTCCTCTGTAAGTACTACTAAAGTTATAACTGAGATCATGCTCTAATAACCATTTGTCTAAATCATATCCATCCCAAGTTTCTAGCAAATGTTTTTTGTAATTTAAACTTGCTTCACACCAATCAAAATAATTTACTGTAGTGTCTTTATGAAAACCGTTCGAGTTTAGTATAGCAAGTGGCTTAAATCCAGCGGCTGCACTAAACAAATGATCAATTAATTTACCATCTGTTCTTACACCTTCACCTGATAGTGTTTCTGTGTTAAATGCGTATACTCTATCCTTTTCTATAAATTCTTGATAGCCAAGTTTGCGTATCCAAGCCGCTTGACTTTGGTTTAGTCCATCATCTTGATCTTTGTTAAGCCATGCATTTGCAAGTTGCTGTGTATTCTCATATGGATATAAAAATACTTTACAATCACGCATGTCATTTGTTAAATTATCTATTCTTATGCCTGCTCGTATAGCAATATCTATCCAGTTGCTTCCATCTGCTGTAATTTCAATATGGCTTTCTTGTGCGTTGTCTGCAGGACCTATCCATTCAGGAGTATAATGACTGTGTACTGTATTTTCACTAAGTTTGTAATTTTGTAGTAAAGGCTTTCTATCCTTAAATACGCCCATTTCATCAAACTTCGGCTTGCCAAGTTCTACCCATTTTTGTAAATTAACAAATAGATATTGTCTATGTAACCCAGGATACGAACCTTGAATTCCTGTTTGTGCTTCTTTGTCCATTATATGACCTATTGCAAAGAAGTCTTTATTGTTATCATAGTAATTTAAACTTTGAGTTATTAAACTAGGGCCTCTAAATAAAAGTAGTCCTTGACATGCAATCATTGCAAATTCTTTATCTTTTTGAAGACTTTGTTCTAATATTTCTTCAACAGTTTTATGAAATCCTACATAACTACACATGCCCATTTTAATCATACGATTAATATAAAAATAGGTCATATCAAAACATCTTTTTTGTAACCACTTATTATCTATGTCACGATTAATATTGAGTATGCCAATTCCTACTCTGTTATCAATTTTTAGATCTTCGTAATAACGATCAATAGTAATACTATTCCAGTCTTTCATTTTACCCTCTATTAGTATAGTAACTTTCTCTTAAGACATAGAAAAAATCTCTAATGCGTCTGCCAAGTTCATAGTGTATGATCATATGTATTCTTGGCTTATCGCTGTTATTATATACAGCATGTACATTAGATATATCCATTAGGAATGCACTACCATTATTATCAAATGGAACTCTGCCATGATCTTTAAAAACAAATCTACAACCTTCAGGATTGTTCAAACTAATATTACAAACACTTAAACGCTTTTCTTCATCTGCTCTATCTTGGTGTGGAAGAATATATCCACCTGGTTCGAGTAACATAAACCTTACACGATTTAAAAATTCCGCTGGCCATACATCAGTTAAAAACTTTTTTGTTACTGGACATTCATCTGCTACCCAAGTCCAATCTAACTGTTTAATTGATTCTTGTCTATCACCATAACTATTCAATGTTTGGGTGTCTTCATTTAGTCCGTGTAGTGTTAGACTTTTCCAGCCTTCGCCGTATTCATCTCTGTGTACATGAAACTTATCTACAAGTGCTTCTGCTTCTGCATACATTTCTTTCCAAGGTTGATTATCTAATGCACTTAATCTAAAACACGGCCAGCCGCTTTCCATTACAACCCATTTAGGATCGAATTGTTCTGGATATATTATGTCTATTTGCTTATCATTTTCGGACAAATATTTCTCTAATTCAGCATTCATGTTTACTTTTTTCTTTACCCCGTGTTGTTAAATATACTTATGCTAGTTTTTAAGGAGTATGTTTAGTCGTGAGATGCAAATATCTTGATAATCAAATCAATGTTGGCACCAACGGATCATATAGATTATGCTGTATGAGCTTAGAACCCGAAGGCGAATACAATATCAAAACACATACACCACAAGAATGGCACAACAGTGAATTCCATAGAGGTATCAGAGAGCAAATGGCTAGAGGTGAATGGCCTGATGCTTGTAGACGTTGTAAAGAAATGGAAGAACACGGATTACAAAGTCAACGTCAAAAAGAAAGAAGATACGGTCCAGGACTTAGCCATTTAGACTTACGTTTAGGCAATAGTTGTAATTTAAAATGTATTAGTTGCTGGCACATGAGCTCTAGTTCAATAGCAGAAGAAGCCGTTGCTATGCACCAAGCAGGTGTTACACCATTGCATGGCGTATTAGACGTTCCACACTTTAATTGGGCTGACGACAAAGCATTTGATAAATTACTTGATCTACCAATACACGAAGTATATATGACCGGCGGCGAACCTATGATGGTAAAACATTTGCCACGCTTTTTAGAAAGGTTAAGTCCAGAAACAATTATACGGTTTAATACTAACTGTACAATTTGGAATCCTAAATTAGAAAAATTACTTAGGAAATTTAATATGGTAATTATGAGTTTTAGTTTAGATGCGACTGACGATCGCATAAACTATATTAGGCACGGCACCAAATGGAAAGAAGCAGAAGAAAATGCAAAACGTTGGGCTGATTTTTGTAAGGTTGATATAAGTCCAACTATTAGTATTTTAAATGCATGGTTCTATGATGATATAAAAGAATATGCAGACAAGCGTAATTGGAGCGTCTTTGAAAATTTACTCATGACACCCGACTGGTTACATGTTAAGAATGCACCCGACGAATTGAAAGCACAATTTCAAGGTGTAGATAAATGGATGAATGAACCTGCTAATCTACTTAAACAAGAAGAATTTAAATATAATATTAATAAGTTAGACAGCTGGCGTAAAATGTATATAAAGGATTACCTACCTCCGGTAGCAAAAGCATATGGACTTAATTAAAACAAATAAACAAAAAAAGCGAAGTGTTTACAAAGGCGATGGTTACTATAGAAAACTATGGCATTTTGTAGATATGATATGGCTAGATGAACATGTAAAAATGCTAAACAGTATTGTTCCTAACTATGTTGTAGACTACGGACATAACGAAGATTCTATGTGGTTAGACACAAAAGAAATAGATGGAGTTCCAGCAAGTACACTAGAACACACACCTGAATTTATAAAAAGAGTATATAAATTTTGTTTAGAAAATATTGAGCAGACTTTACCCTATGTACATGGCGACTGGGTATTAAGTAATATAATTGTTAACGGTGAAAACATGTATATGGTCGATTGGGATAATTGCAATGTATATCCTAAACATATAGTTATAGAAAAAATGCAAAAAGACTTACGTAGTGCATTTGGAGATAAATTTGACCCCTCAAGCATTTAGTTACCCGACTGTTGGAAATAACAACATGATTTATTGTGCGCCATACGGCCTTACTGAATCTGTTGACTACATGATTAAGTACAATCCAACTAATCATTCAATTACTAAAATACCATTATTAGTTGACTCAACTACCGAAAAGTGGCAAAAGGGAATTGTACATAGAAATAAAATTTACTTCCTACCATACAATGAAAGCAATATATTGGTATTAGATACTAATGACGATAGCATAGAATACTTAAATTTAGAAAAGAAAGGACAAGGAAAATATATTCAAGGTCACATATACGGCAGACACATTATAGCATTACCGTACGGCGAGCACGAACCATTTAATTATGTACTAGACATTGATATGCGTACTAACAATGTAACTACTAGACACTTAGCGTTGCCTGATGAAACAAAAAGATGGCATACTACCCAAATGTTAGATGGTATAATTTACGGTTTACCTCGAGGAGAAAACTTAGGAAATACATTTAATTCAAGGATAGAATACGACTGTTTTAATCGTACTTATAAATTAATAGATATGTTGCCTATACTATATGATTATAAAGACGTAAGACATGCTAATAAAAAATGGACAACACTTGCAAAAGCAAATGATAAATTGTATGCAGCACCGTATTGTGAACATAAAGAATTTGACCTTCTTGCAATTAGAAAAGAAGGTTGGGAATATATACAAACCAAACAAACAGGCACTAGCAGAAAATATTTTTCACACACTGTAACAAAAAATGGTAAAATATTTTTTCCGCCAGCAGGCCACGATGAGGACTGGAGCGAAATGCTTGTTATAAACAGTATGACAGATGAATGGTATGTTAAAGATTTAGGCATTGGAAAAGAAAGTAAAAAATATTTTGCCGGAGTTGAGAACAGTAAAGGAAAGTTATACTATATCCCTAGAGGAGGATGTGTTTGCGAGCCAGAGGATACATGGAAAAGCCAAGGTGACTTAGCAGAAATATTAGTTATTGACACAAACACAGAAGAGCATTATACCATAGACGTAAGTAAATATTTTACAGATAATACTACTATTGAAAAGTATAACCAATGTGTAATTATTAACGATATCATATATGCCTTTCCATACGGAGAAAGTGAGAGTTTTCAAACTGTACTAGTATTTGATACAAAAGTTGAAAAAGTTATAAGGACAATAGATTTAAATGATGTATAAAGCATTTGAAGATTTCTACAAAGAAGAAAACATAAAGCACTTATTACTCCTTGACTGGAATGGTATATTAACAAGTCCGCCATTTGCTACTGAACAATGTAAAGAGTATGCAGATGTTTGGCGTTTTAAAAAAGATATTATCAAATTAGATCTACCTCCTGCTACTAGTAAAACTAATGCTCCTATTGTTTTAGATAACGATTTATGGCTTATACCATACGGCATATACGACGAACTTAATATTGTAGTACAAATTAAAGACAACGATGTAGTGTATCACAAATTATCGTTTGCAGGCAAAGGGCAATTTTACAGTATTGCATCAAACGGTACATCTGCGTTTAGTTTTCCTTTAGGATACGAAGATACTAACTACGGACTGTATATTAACGAAGGTAAAGTTAGCGAACACAAACTACCCTACGAAGGCAAAAAATTACATATGGGTACTGTATATTGCAATGGCAGATATTGGAGTATGCCGAGAGGTGATAATCCCGGGTATAACAAACTACTAAGTTTCGACGGTAATAATTTTGAAAGTTTTGAGTTAGACATCAATAGTAATATTACTAGAAAGTTTAGTGATATAATAGTAAAAGACAATACACTTTACAGTTTGCCTTTCGGCGAAACGCCTGGTATGACAGAAATCGTAGAATTTGATACAACTACTAATAGAGCAATATATCATAATTTAACACTAACTAATGACTTTGCTAAAAAATATAATTGTGGCGTTTTAGTTAATAATAAAATAATTGCATTACCATATGGTGACGAATATAGCCAAGATAGTAATTGGGGTGTAGTTTTTGATACTGACACGAAAGAAAGTAAAGTTTTTGATATTGGTCTTAACTTTGGTGGCAAGTACAGATATCGTTGTGGTGTAGCACTAGACAACAAAGCAATATTTTTTCCATCTGGTACACCTAGTTGTCCTATAATGAGTGTAGATGAAAATACAAATATAAAAACATTATATCTTACTGATTATATGTTAGGTCGTCCGTATGTAAAAAATAATTTAATATGCTGTATGTCATATAGAAAAGCCGATAGACAACACTTTATGTTAATATTTGATAGCGAATTAAATTTGCTGGGTAGCTATCAACTCTTTGCGTAGATATATATCACTCAAACAGTAACATTTATCTTTACCGCATGTAATTGTACTATTAGGTAAAGTATATTTTTCTAAATTACCTATTTTGCCGCCTTGCTGACACTCGGCACGGTATATGTCTCCCCACATATCAATACTAATCATATCTAATCCTGCCCAGCATTTCCAACCTTTGTGTGCATTAAGCTCATTAACTATTAAGTCATTTGCATTAATATCTTTACCATTTAATAGTAGGCCGCCTCTGTGTAACTTTGTATCATCTAATTTACGTGTATAAGGCCAATTAGTAATAATGTTTTGCTGTGATGTTGAGTATGCACTAACTTCGTTAGTAGGATATCCTTCAATTTCTTGTTTATCTAAAATTACCTTTGGCCATATCATTACATTGTCGCTACAATTAAATAAACGTTCTGCAATATCTAATAGTTCATCAAAACTATCAGGTAACATCATAAGATTAACAGCAACAGGACAAGTCATTACTTTTATAACTTCTATTATATGATCAATATTAGCAAATTCAGGATGATAACTGATAATCATTCCGTCAGTGTGTTCTGTTATCTCTGCGAAGTATTCTACTTTTTGACTTGCGTTGGTTAGAAAACTAAAGTATTGGCCTTGTTGTTTTACAAGTTTAGCCATGTCAATAAAATGTTTCCAATAAGTAGGTTCGCCGCCTGAAATCCTATAGCAAATTTGTTTGCCATTAGCATCAAAGTTTTCTACAAAATTTTTAACCGTGTCCCATTTTTTATGGCCTGTACTTCCGTCATGAAGTCTGCTTGGACAATAAGAACAACGGTAATTGCATTTATTAGATAGTGTCCAACTAACTAAAAACCAATCTTCTTTTGCAGGGTCTTTGTAAGAAAGTTTCATTCTGCCATTGTGTTATTTAAAATTAGTTGTTGTGTACGTTCATTTAATTTTACTGTTAAAATTAATGAATACAGATTATCACTAAAACTAAACACACTGTGATCTAATTGAAAGTTTGTAAAGTAAACAAATCCAGGTTCTGGGTATAATGGCTTGCCGTCTACCATTTGTACATAATTTTCAGGACTACAACGTCCAAACACTACTAGCAATCTAAAATATTCTGGACTTACACCGTGAAAGTCTCTGTGCGGAGGAAAGAAGCCTCCTTGGTCAACACGCAATAAATGTACACGACCAATATCTGGTGCAAAAACATCTACTAGTTTTGCAAGCTCAGGAATATTATTATACACCTCTGTTGGTGTGTTAAAGTTTTCTTCCTTCATTTCTATGTCATGGTATTTCTGCATATGACCAAAACTATTCAAATGGTAATTGTCCATAACATCACCGGTGTGACTTGTTACTGGTAACCCCCAGCGATTATTGTGAGTGTCTTTTTTAGCATTGTACGGACACCAATTATCTTTAAACTGTTCTAATTGTTGTTCAACTTGGTGATGGTCAATATGCCATTTAAGTTTTACTTGGTTACCTAAGTTGACTAAACTTTGCCAACGTAGTCCTCTTTCAATTTCTTCAGGTGTCATATATCTCTCAATTCTTTAAACGTATTTCTAAAGTTTAATTCTCTTGTTTTGTCGCATATTTCTAAGTATTGTACAGCCGCCGGAAGTTTATGTGACCAATCTTCTGAATTCATGTAATCAACTAAACCTAACCAACGCATTTTGCCATAAGCATTATTAATAAATTCATGTGTGTTAATACTATTAGCAAACTTACTTATCGTATCTGCGGCTTGGGCTTTTAAGTCTTGAGGTAGTACTCGCACATTTAAGTAGGACGGTAAGTACACTAAATGTAACCCTATTATACCTCCGCCATATGGCGCACGATTTATTTTTTTAAAGTTTTGATCTAACTTCCATTGTGCAAGTTCTACTAAACTGTGTACATTAAGAAGTTGTACGGCGCAAGCAAGATTAACAGTTATATGATCTGATGTATTATCAAGTAAATGCATATTCTCTACAATACTATCCCACTTACTCGGATGTCTTATGTAATCATTTTTTTCGCCAACACTGTCAACACTAAAGTTAAATTTTACTTCTTTAAAATATTCCCACATATCAAGCAATCTTTGTGATATGTCTGTAGCATTACTATTATATCTAAGTATACAATCTTTTGCATAACCTTCGTCTATCATAAATTGTAGTATTGCATAATGTTCCGGTATGAGCAATGGTTCTCCGCCAGCAAAATATAATTCTTTTATATAGTGTGCTTGATTTTTTACAGAGTCTAAGAAACTACTTTTCTTGTACCATACATAATCAAAACTAGGATCCCAGCCTTGATCTTGTTTCAAATCTATAAGTTCATATTTTGGATATTGTAATTTCCAATCTTTAATCCACTTTGAGCTATCATGCGGACTACACATAATGCATTTTAAATTACATAGGTTACCTAATCTTAAATCAAAGTAAGGTATGTTTACAGGCAACGTGCCATCTTCTTGTGTTTGATCAACAATTTCTTGTACATTGATCCTTTCATTCCATACCTCGGTTTCCCAATTCCTTTTGCTTTTTATACCTTTTGCCTCTTCTTCAAAACATTTTTTACAACTTAAAGGAATTTCATCATTAAGCATTTGCAATCTAGTATTACGCATTTGCTCACTATTCCAAACTTCTTCGATAGTATGATCACGTAGATTCATGTTAACACCATCTTGTTTAACAAGTCCTACTTCCTTGTTGTCAGTCTTGCCTGCGCCACTAGCGTTTGCTGTACAACAAACTCTTACATCGCCATTTGGTCTAGTTGCCAAATGTATCCATGGCAAGGGGCAGAATGTTTTACCCATTAAATTTATGTCCTATAATCATATATCTTGTGTACTTAGGTGTTTTAAATTCTCCTACATATGCAACATATACTTTTGATTGCTGTACAAAGTCTTCCATACTTTTTGCACATCTTACGTGTTCATCAAGGTCAACATAGTTATTACTTTGTAGTACTACCTTTGTACCTGGTTGAATATTACTTAACCATTTGTCATATTGCTCTTGTGTTAAATGCTCGCAACTAGTGTTAATAGCAACATCTGCATCTGTAGTGTACTCGCACATATCTGCTGTTGTGGCAGTAAATCTTCCGTCCATGTGATAACGCATGTTAATAGTTTCTGCAATAGTTTTACAAACAGGATCAATATCTATGCTTTCTATTTCAGGTATTGCAAGATCACTATTAAAGAGTAAACTTGCAAGTACTCCATTCCAGCCACCGTAAATAGCAACATTACCTTGAAGTTTATATTCTTGCATTTGTTCTATTAACCAAAGTTTACTGTGTACTTGGCCTTTCCAAAAACTTTCTAGTGTACGATATCGATTTTCGCTGTTACGAATTGCGTCCATCCAAAACAGTACATCTTCAATATCAACTTTCAAATTGAGCTCCTAGTTTATCAAACTTGCCGCATTGTTTTTGACATTCTTTTAAACAACCGTTTGACCATGTGTTTTCGATACTACTAAAAAAGTTACTGTCAAATATTTCTTGCAAAGTATGGTTATTAAGATTAGGAAAATTTCCTATTTTATCCATGTAATCAATTCTACTTTCACTTACTGGTGGTAGCCATTCTAAATCTAACCAACAACAGGGTGCAATGTTACCGTTAGCAGCAACATATATAGATTGAGAGTTTTGTGCTTTGCAAGTTATTGTTGGGCTTATTTCTTGTTTTGCTTCTTCTACTATTTTTATAAAACTTTCACTTGTTTCTGTAGGGTACAAAATATCAATTGTTTTTCCAGTATCATCTAAAACATTAAATTGGCCATTTTTAAATCTACTAGAATTTTTGTACTTAAAATCACTAAAGCCTAATTCACTTGCAAGTTGTCTACATTCATCTACTTGATGTTTGTTGTGACGGAACACTAACATATCCCATCTAGCATTGCCGCCTGCATTAATAAACGTTTTTGCATTTTCTAGTATAGTGTGAAAGTCTGTGTTTATTCTATAGCGAGAATGTGTATCTTCTAGTCCGTCTATTCCAAATACTACAGTTACATCTACACTAGCAAGTTCTTGCCACCATGTACTATTCCTTGCACTACCATTTGTATGCATTTGTAAATTAATGTTAGGATTTACTTCACGCAAGTATTTGTATATGTCAAGTGTTTCAGTATTAATAATAGGATCACCTAAGTTACCACACATATTAAGTTTGTCAAGTTGTTGTATAAAACTAACTGAAAACCATTCTTTGAATGTTTCTAAGGTAATATCATCTAATGTTACATATGGCATCATAGGACCGCCTTGCATACGTCTTGGACACATCGGGCAACGTGCTTGACATCGTGAAGTAACTTCTAGATGTATGTCTCTTATTTGATCCAACTTATACATTGCGCCAACCTTTGTTTAGTTCTTTTATCTGCTCAAAAACATTTGAATTTATTTCGTGTGTATTTAATGTAGATATTAAGAAGTCTAAATCTTTTGGCAAACATTTACCGTCAAATCCTCTAGTACCATCATGCCCTGGTACATCTAAATATGATTGTTTTGGTTGCACAGCAAGAAACATATCTTTTATATTATTATAGTCTGCATCAACACTATTTGCTAGATCGTAAAATATATTTGCAAACGCTATACGGATTACAGCAAGATTATTTGAAAACATTTTTACAAGCTCTGCTTCTGCTGTAGAACATACTATTATGTCTTCATCATATCTAAGCCATGTCGGAATATCACTATCACATCCTACAACCAAAGGACGATTAAGACAGTCTTTTTTCCAATGTCTTTCACGTAAAAACTCCGGCATGTATATTAAGCATGATTTGTTTATCTTTTTACACGTACCAAGTGGCAATGTACTACGGATTATAACCGTGTCTGCTTTGAGTTTTTCTACTTCACTAATTAAAACATCAATGTCATCTTTTGTGTTAGTAGGTATACATACAAACACTGTATCTGCATTGTCTAATACACTTCTATCTGTGCCTAATTTAATATCATGTATAACTGTATCGTCAGGTAATCCTAATCCCAATTTGGTTGCTTTGCCAACAAATCCATACCCTAATATGCCAAACATTACTTTTTCCTCTTAGGTATTTTGCTATCTGCACTACTTACACAACTATTAGTAACACACTTAGATGGTGTCTTAAACAGCGTAAAACCGTCTGTAAGCGTGCCTAAGGGTTCTTCATGGCAACTGTATGCCCGCTTTACTTCATTGCTACGTATAATGCAACTTTGATACCCTGCATTACAGGTCCAACCTTTAAACTTATTAAAGCCAAAAGCATTAAAACGTTCTGCTTGATCTAATTCGTACTCTATTCCTTTATTGTCTTTGAGTAAGATTTGTGCGACTTGTTCGCCTTTCCATGTTTGTGGGAATCTTGTTCGCATTCTAGTAATTTGCTCATCTGTGTAACCTCCAACCACGAAGCTGGCGGTAGGGTCGGACTGGGGTTTGAGAGTGACGTTAATACCTCTGGTGGCAAATCGTTCCAAACGCTCGTAAAGCTCTTCAAACTTTTCTGGAACCATAACTTGATTGATCGTAACATAAACGCCTCCTTCCATAAGTGCAAGACATTTATCTCCAAAATCTTGTTCGTTAGCAAACTCATCATGGAAACTTGCTGTAATGCTTCTGCGTTGTAATGTACTAGTGTATTTAATAAATCTGTTCCACCAAGATTGTGCAGGTGATAAATTTGTTGTCATGTGTAGACTTTGATACTCTGCATCAGGATCCTCTGCATAATATTTTACTACAGTACCAAATTGTTTATACGCTGTAGGTTCTCCTCCACTAAAACTAAAGTGGAAATCTGTAAAGTTATTTGCACGAGCTTGTGTCTTTATACTATCTATGGTGTTTAAGTATAATTCTAAATCTTGATGATCAGGGGTACTAGATCTTGCGTATGGCCAGCAATAAGAACAGTTATAATTACAAAATCTAGCCAATATCCAAGAAACATTAAAAAGATGGCTCTTTAACATCGTTTGTTGGCCAAACTCTGTTATATCTTGCCAAGGTATTTGGTCGTAATTACTCATAAAATCTTTCCTCTAACCACTGAAAGTCATTTATAAGTGCTAATACATCTGGCTTGTTTTTATTAGCACTACCAAATTCTCGCCCTTCAATTGCACCTTTAATAGCATACTCCCCATACGGACTGTCTTTTCCTACTGTGGTCCAGACTTCTAAACGCTGTTCTGTTTCCTCGTCTTCCTGTCCTTTAATAATTTTACTTGAAAGTTTTGTACATTCTCTAAATGCACTTTTCCATGTGTTAAATGGATCTGTGTTAAACACTGTATAATTACTTAGTTGATCAACAACCTTAAATTTATCACTAATACTAGTTGTCATATCAGAACTATTAACATCTACATTTGCTGTAAGCTCAGTAGGCAATAATTTCACACCACCATACCCGTACTCTAAGTCATTAATTGGATTTTTACTTCTCCAAACATGAACTGTAGTTTCCTCCCATACTGGCACTTGATAGTTAAAATTAAAATCATCAACTAATTCGGCATCGCCGTCGACAACAAAAAACATATTTGTAGAACAAAGTTCAGCAGCTTTTTTGTGTGCATTATGAATTCCTTTTACATCTCTTACCCATCTTAAATTAGTAAAAGGATTGCTTGTTCTAATTTTATCTTGTATCATTGAAAAATGTTTATCAGCATTTTTTTCTTTATAACTTATAAACACTACATCATACGGTATAGGCTCTGATATAATTTCTTCATGCTCTTTTCTAGTTACTACATACCTACTGTTAAATTCTCTTTTGCCTAACTTGTGCTTTGTTGTACTTAGAACTACGCCATTGTGATAAGTAGGCTCACCTCTAAACATGTGTTTGTATACATGATGCATTTCTCTATCAGCATCATAACGACCATCTGTTGGACTATAGTAAAAGTCAAATATTGTTTGATCTGTAATTTTTACGTTATCCCAAATAATCCAAAAAAGAGGACTTGTTTCTGTTTCAACAATTTTTTCATATTCTTCATATGTACTAATTACATGCCTAGGATATCTAAATCTACTTACTGGCTGTTCATTTTCTTTTCTGTTTATTATAAACCTATGTTCTATTTCTTTTTTTGATAACGGCTTATTCACAGAAGCTAACAACAGTCCTCCATGATAACTTATAGTATCATTACAAAATGTAGGCCATACATGATTTTCGTTTCTATCATAACTATTATGATGACTAAAGTATGACGAAAGTATAACACTTTCTGTAATTTCTACATTCTTCCAAACACACCAAAACATTTCGGTATGACTCTTTTGCAATGCTTCTTCGTAATCTTCATATTTGTCAATATGAAATATATCATACACAGAAGGCATGCTTGCTACAATATCTATTTCTTTTTTATTAACAAAAAATCTATGTTTAATTTCTTTTTTTGATATATGTTTATCTTTAGGAACAAGACAAACACCATCAAAATGTTTGTCATTTAGAAATGTATGAACATACTTTTTATCCCATTCGGGAACATCGTAGTCAAAATTAAAATTATCTACAATTTCTATATCGTCCCAAACGACATAAAACATATCCGTAAGAGACTTGCGCATTGCCTGTTCAAAACTTGATGCGTACTTAACTGTTGGAAATCGTTTACACAATTTTTCGTATAGTGCTTTGTTTCCTTTTTGTGATACATAAATGATATCATACATCTTATTATTATACTACTTTTTTAAGAACTAGTCAAGAAATATTCTTCTGTAGATTTTACAATATTTCTTGTAATTTCATGCTTAAAATTTATGTTGCTATATACTTGTGCGTTCTTTTTTAAGATAGGTTCCCAACTTTTTAATAATGGATATCTTTCCTGAGGTGTTAGATGATACCAATATTCTAATGTATCATGGAATTCAGAGAATCTTACATTGTGATCTTTTTTGCTATCATAAGTTGTATCTAATCCAGGAAATCTTAAATTGATGCCTATATTATCAAAATAATCTAGTATTCCAGGTTGTCCTAATATTATACACGGGTGTCCAATAGCAATACATCTAAATGTTTTTTCAGTAATGAACAAACCAGGTTCTTCAAAAAACGTTTCTGTAACAATACTGAGCTGACTTGCATTGTAAATGTCTCTATTTGTTACATTACCCAAGCCGCCAACTTTATTATCTACATCTACTTTGTATCCATACCCTGATATTAAGTTGTCTTTTACAAAGTTTATAATGTTTTTTTCACACCATTCTATGTGTTGCTTTCTGTGAGGTCGATCTGTTCTATTAAGACTATTTAACTTTGCTATGCTACTATGGTTGCGTAGAACTTTTTCTATGCATAAAGGCTTATCTGAATTGTAGGCTTCTTTAGCGTCCCATTCTATGCCGCCTTGTATTTCTAACTTAGGATAAACATTTGCATTTTTACACCATACTAGATATTCGTCATTTAATTTTAAATTACCACTTACAATCAAAACACTTCCATTTGGCAAATTCCTTTGTTCCATATCATGATGTAATGCCTTAAATGAATTCCAATTTTTATTAATATACGAATCACCTTCTACAATACTTATAATTGCAATTCTACATTTCCCTTGTTGTACAAGATGTATTACTTCAATAGGAATATTTATTAGTGTATTAAAGCCATCAATATCTGATACATCGCCAGTCCATTGATGCGATAGTTTAGAAACTTCGATAGGAAAAATACATTCAGTACTTGGCTTGCCGAAGCCAATTCCTAGTTCAGGTATTTTATATCTTTCAATAAAGTCCTTATACTTTCGTACTTCTTTTATTTGAGGCACATGATCTAGATTCAATCTGTCTGGTCTTATAAATTGAAACTTCATTATATACCTCTTGTAAGTATTACACCGTTATTACCACTGTATGCTATGTTATAACCATGTATTACCGCATAAGGTATTACAGGCCCATTTTTACCAAAGTATACTCCTGCACTTTTGTTGTATGGTGTATCGTCACATATAATTAAACTTTGATCGTGCATGTATGGCATACAATTAATCATCTGTTCAAGATGCTCACGTTGGCAATCAAAATTTGACATCTTAACACCCATAGCATTATATTCGTCTATTAGTTTTTGTTCCGCAGGACGTATATTGTCCATAGTGCTTATCCAATCATAATTATCAAGATACAAAATCTTAATTTGTTTTTTTAATTTAGGTAATTCCTTTTTTGTCCATTCGGCTCCAGAATTTGTAATAACAAAAGTAGTGTGTTTTAGATGGCTTAATGTTCTAGATGCAAAATCTGTTACATCGACTGAATAAAAATCTACCCAATGATCGTTTGCTACAGAATTAAACCATTCTGTGGACCCTTCGCCTCGCTCGCTTCCTATTTCTAATATAATAGACGAGTTAACTTTTAGTTTATCTACAAAAGGTTTTGCATACAAATGAAAATTAGCCATTTTGCTTCTCTATAAGTAGATTATAATTATATTCAGTGCGTTCTTTTAATTCGCTAATGAGCTTTTGATATTCCTCGGATGGTAGATTACAAATTCTGCTTATTTCATCAACAATCATACTAAGTCTAACTTTGTTATCAATTTGTGTATTATAACTTTCATCTATTAAAGGGTCAAATGTTTTAAACCCTAAAGCACGTAAATCGTTTAACATATATGGTGTACTAAATGCAATAAAAGGTTTCTTACATGCTATTGCCTTGTAAGTTTTTTCAGTTATACTAGTAGGAGCAAATGATCGGTCGTACTTATCATGATTTGTATAGTAAGTTTGATCGTAATGTGTTTCAATTACAATATGAAAATCTGTAGATAAAATTGTATCATAAGTGATGTTAGACCACTTGTTTAAAACGCTTCCACTTTCTTGTAGCTCATGCGGACATTCTTTAAGCCACCTAAACATTGGTTTAGTAATTTCAAATCCTAACTTTTTAACATCTTCTTCAATTTGATAAACTTTAAATACTTTAGGTGGATTTTGATAGGGCCAAATATTAAAGAAACTGTATTTAAAATGTTCTTGTAATAAATTAGCATCAAGTAACTGAAGATATAAAGCGGCACGCCAATCTCTATAATTGCGACTAAGACTACTGAATTTGTGTGTTATTTTTGCTTCATGCGATTCAGGTATACTAACTTCTTTTAACAAATAGTTATCAACTACAATATTACAATCTCTACCATATTGTGCTAGATAAGCATGCAAAAACCTTTTGTGGTTTTCATCCATTACGATAACTTTAATATCGTTAAAGCCTAGGCTGTTTTCACAAATAGCATCTTTGAGATCTGTCGCAAACTCTATACTAAATGTTTCACTATCATTTTCATGAACTAGATATACATTTTTATTTTCTTTAATATGTTTCCAATTTACATCATTGACAGCGTCTTTTAAAGGTACATTGTGCATCAGCTTATCATACGGATGATGATAATAAATTACATTGTCGCTTGTTAAGTCAACTTTTGATAAATCTTCTACATTTGAAAATTCTAGATCATGTGACCACTTTTTACCCGTTTTGCTGTATATTAGCATTTACTTGTTCCTTTATCCAGGCATAGGTATGCTTTAGTCCATACTCTAAGTCTTCATCAGGTCTCCAACCTAAAAGTTCTTCAATTAATTTATTATGACTAGTTCGACCCATAACACCTACAGGTCCGTCAACATTGTTTATTTCTAATGTATTCTTACCTGCTATTTGTGCAATTAATTGGGCTAAGTCGTTTATTGATATCATTCTTTCGCTACCAAGGTTAACTGGTTGATCGATATCACTTGCCATAATTTTTTGAAGTCCTTTGATACACTCTTCAATATATAAAAAACTACGTGTTTGGTTACCTGGTCCCCATATATCTACTTTTCCGTTACTTTCTGCAACTTTACGACAGAGTGCCGCTGGTGCTTTTTCTTTGCCGTCATTCCAACTACCGTATGGGCCAAAGACATTGTGTAATCTTACAACCTTTGCATCTATATTGTAATTTTTTCTATGTGTTAAATACAAACGTTCACTAAACAGTTTTTCCCAGCCATATTCTGTATCTGGTTCTGCAGGATATGCACTTACTTCTTCGCAATAAGGATTATCCGGATCTAATTGATTACGTTCCGGATACACACATGCACTACTTGTGTACAAAATCTTCTTGATACCTTTTTTAGTTGCTTCGTGTAGTACGTTTAAATTTATTAATGCACTATTATGCATTATATCGCTATCATGCTCACCTATTCCAATATATCCTGTGCCGCCCATATCTGCTGCAAGCTGATATATTTCATCTAAATCATTTCTGACAACTCCTGCTACAAAATCAGGATTGCGCAAATCTACTTGATAGAATTCTTGTGCCCTTGTAGGTTCAAATGCAGGTTGTTTTATATCTGCACCTATCACATAATTTCCTTGCTCGACTAGTTCGTTAACTAGATGATGCCCTATGAAGCCGCCGGCTCCGCATACTAATATTTTCTTTTTCATCTTAATTCCCATATTTTTCTGTTATTAAATCTAATTCAACATCAGGTAATGTTTTTAAATGTTGAAAATTATATTCAACAATTCCTGCTACTTCTTCAGTAAATTTTATCTTACGTTCGTCCGACCAATTTGATATTGAGTTTACAATATCACAAATTTGTTTTATGCGTTCTACTGGATCAGCAACAGTATCATAATCTTCTGACCACCAGTGATCAAAAGTTTTGAATCCCATGTCTTTTATATGTTGTAAACTTCCTTTTGCACCCATCATTATAAATGGTTGCTTATAAGCAATAGGCTTATAAGTTTTTTCTGTAATGTGTATTTCATCAGTAAAGAAAAAAGTTTCGCTAATAATATTTATTAGGCTATTTTTAAAATAATGCTCTATTGATTCCTCAGTTGACTCCATAGGATAACTGTTAAAGTTAGGATTATCTAGCACTAACGGAAGTTTATTTTTACTAGGTAAAATATCATCTTTAGTAATATCTAAATTAGGATAACGTTTTATAAGATAATCAACATTACTTTCGAATGATCTTCCAGACTCTGGTTGCTTGCTATCCATGCTCATATAAAATTTGTCAAGTAGTTTTAGTTTAAACATTTTAATAAAAAATGTAAGTCTGTGATCACTATACCTACGCTGAAAACATAAGAAATCTTTCTCTCTTGGTCCAATAATATACGGATCTTGTTTGAGTAGTGTTTGCTCCACGTTTGTTCTATGTATTTTAAATGTAGGAAAATATTCTACATTAATCTTAGGACCTGGTTTATTTTCTGCCCACTTATTATACAGCTCTTGTCCGTTAGCACAATTTGTAAAATAAACAACCTTGTCTAAAGGTATTTCGTAATGATTAAAAAATTGTGTCATTACTTCCCAGTGCCTATGAGTTACCCAACCTTCAAATGGAATGGTAACAAGTATGTATCCGTTACCATTCTGTATTTGGTCTCTAATTAACGAACTAGGCGGATTATTAACAAATGGTCCGTCAGTAGTACTAAAAAGTTTTGTCCAATCTCTATAATAATACGATGTGAAATTTAATTCGTAAAAGTATTTTTTGTCTTGTGGGATTTTAAATGCAGAAATAATTTCTCTATTTTTAAATGACTGAAACACTACTGGTGCTTGTACATCATCATCTACGTGTCCTTCATTCATAGCATAATTTATGTCTGCTAGTGTAGGTACTCTATTGTTAGTTATTGGCCATTTAGGTCCGCACCATTTGTATGCAAAACTTAAAATTTTAGACATTACTACAATCCTTATAAAAGTTTTCTAACTCAGGAAATGTTTCAACTAAGTTAGTATCTCTACGTTTGTCATATTCAGAAAACCAAGAATAAAAATTACGTTTGCCTTTGATAATTGTTTCTTCATCATAATTTGTATTTCTCATGTAGTCTACAACCCGTCTAAATCTTTCATATTCTAAAGAACTAAATTTTGTACGGTCTTTGTCATTTACGTTTGACTCTATAAAGTTTAAGTGGTCTTCCATATATGGCATAAACTTTTCTTTAGGCAAAATATTCATATCAAATTGTAAAGGTTCTTTTAGATACGGTGTATCAAATCTAACACGTTGCCACTGTGTTTCATTTGTATCAGTATTGTACTTTTGTCGCCATTCTAAAATCTTTACTAGTAGCAAACTAAAACTAGTAACAGCAAACAAATTAAATGTTACCATAAACGTTACAGGCCAACCTGTACTACTTAGGTAATAATCTAAATTCTTTTCCCAAAGCTCAATGTCAAGTCCGGTACGAGTATATTCTGCACGTGGTCCCCAGGTGTCAATACTAGTATATAACTTAAAACTATTAATACAGTTTTTTGCCTTAAGATCTTTAACACGCTCTACAAGTCTATAAACCATTGCAGGCTTTACGCCCATATTACTGTTAAGTTCTATATTAAGATGAGGTTTAGGATTTTCTTCTAATTCGTCAAACAATCGCCATGTACTCTTATGCATGAGCGGCTCACCGCCTGTAACACGCAATATGTTTAGTGTTTTACTAACTTCAGGCCACCACTTCCACCATGCATCTACATACGGATTAGTTTCTTCTTCATATAATTCAAACCAGTCAATGTCATTTCTGTGTTCTGTGCTGTCGCTGTATGGGCCGTAATGTTTTATTTCATTATAGTATCTACTACTAAATTTTGGATGGCAATAACCGCATTTAAAATTACATTCATTACTAAAGTTTACTTCTATATATTCTGGATTAATATCGTAATCCCAAGGATTGCTTTTTATTTCTTCTATCCTTTCAGGAGTATAAATGCTTGTAGTCTTGATATGTCTGTCACTTACATAGTCCTTGCCCATACATTCTATATTCCAGCAATATTGACAGCCACTGGGCTTGCCTCCATTTAGCATTGCTAACCGTTCTTGTTTTTTCTGTGGAGTATTATGTAACTGGCTCGGATTTTCATCTAACCCTTCGAGTGGAATTTTATGAGGTGCAGGATGGTAGCAACTATGTGTCTCGCCTGTTTGTAAATAAATTGTAACATGATGCCATTTTGCTAGACAAAAAGTAGGCGAGGTTTCTCTTTCTACTTTAGGCATAATTTCTTTAATCCTGATTAGCTCAGTATTCATCTTTTCTTAATTATCCTCGGTGTGTTTTGATACACACTTTTAAAAAATCTACTACCTTGTGCATCTAGGTCTGATATTTCTAAATCTAATTCATTACGCAAATTATTACCGTACTTAAAACTTTCAGATTTAACATCAAGTTCACTTACTTTTTCTTCTTTCCAATAATTTGTTAGGTATTTAAAATCTCTTACATTAGTATAGTCCCAATCTGTACACATTGTCATGTAACAGCCCATTCTTGCACCAAGTATACTCCAATCTCCATACTCTACATCTGCTCCAACAGTACACCATATACGCAATCTATCTAAGTTTTGCCACCAAACTTTTTTTATGTCAGTTGCTTTGGCACCTTCGTTAAGGCTCATTTTAACGCCTTCGCGAAATCCTGCTCTCCAAGCCTGAAATGGAGACCCGTTTGTATAACTTACTGAATAATTATCATTAAATTGATAATATTTTTCGTCAAAACAAAACTCTACAAGTCCTTTCGTATCGTCTGGATTTGAATTTTCATGTGTTTTCATATTATGGACGAACTTACGAGTCCACATTTTTAATCCACCATTGCCGTACATAAGTCCGTTAACGTGAACTTTGCCACACCAACTAAAAACATAGTCTTCAGTGACGCCTAACTTTTCTAAATCAATTTCTTGCTGTAAAAATTCAGTGTCTATTATGTTGTCACCGTCAACTGTGACAAAATATTCTGTTTCACTTAGATCTGCACATGCCTTGTGTGCGGCATCTGATCCGTCTACACCATGAACACGCTTTGCCCAAGGCAACTTGTTACACAAGTCTGCATAGTTTTTTTCAGCATTTGGTTCGTCATAAGATAAAAAGATAATATCTTGATCAATGACTTTGATTTTACTCATTTACTACCTCGCAAGAATACTTCTGAAACCTTCTATTAGTATATACACTAAAATCTTCAAGATTAAACTGAGTCTGGCTGTTAAACTCGAGTTCATTATCGATTAAATGCTCTACTGTAGTGGTAAAATATTCGTGCAAGATATTCGGATTATTCTTCTGCGTAACAGAAAACCTTAAATTTTGATTTATTCTTTCTTTTTTATCTTCTAGTTCTAGTTTTGCCTCGTCTGATAAAGAAATATTCCACAAATTTTGTTTTGTTTTGTATTTTACTATAACTTGAGCATTATTTGTTGGAATAATTTTATACACATTATCATTAACATCTGACTCAATTTTCTTATTCTTAGATACAATTACATAAGATGATGTTCCGACATCATAAACAACTTTGTGCGTTGTTATACTTTTGTTGCCGTCTAGAAAATCACGTATATCTTCAATTTGTGCCGGGAAAGAGCTCTCAAATTCCTGTTCTATGTTAGATATAGATTTAATATCTCCTGTATCTTTATCAAAATATACCTTATGTTTGATTTCAAATTTAGGTGTCTGTAGTACAATCATATATCTAACCTCTTTTCTAGTATACTCAAAATGTCATCTGTTAAGAAACTATCTTCAGTGTAATGGAAAATACCAGTTTGCTTGTAATTACCAATAAAAAGTTCTGCTTGATTTGTAAAATATGAGCCAACTTTCGTTTGCCAACTCTCACGAATATCATTCCAGCCTTGTATGTTTGCTTTCATGTGTGTAAATGAAGGATTAGGTAAATTAGGATTAGTAACTTTTGACTTACAGTCAAGCATATCTACAGTCATTGCTGCCGTTAAATCCATACTTGCAAAATTTTGTATTAATTTATCGCCCTTAACCTTATAAAAATCCTGCCAATTGTTAGTAATAGTATCTAACCATTTGTAAAATTCAAGTGCAAAATCACTTTTCTTAAAATAATGGAAACCCATGTACACATCAGGTAAATGTAACTTTTTAAAATTACGTCTATAAAATGTATCTGTAACTCTTTCACCTCTGTAATCATAAACTGTTGACGTTAGAAACATATCATAAGGTTGTAAAATTTCCATCCAACTTGTAATATCGTCTAACACTAACATGTCTGTGTCTAACACTATTGCATCATCATAAGGAGATATAAAGTAAGTTTTCCATCTATTGTGTATTTTCCAATCATACTTGTTTGCTAAGTCGCCCCATGGTATTTCAATAATGTTATCAAACAGGTCTTTGTATTTTTCAGGCACAACATTATCGGTTAGAATACTAATTTTAGAATTAGGAGTAGTGTTGTGTATGCTCATAGCAAGAGCACATGCTTGCTGCACGTAATCAACATGTTCAGTATTTTGTGCAACTAGAATAAAATTAGGCATCTATTATTTCCTCTAATGCATATTTGTTCATTACATGCACACTATTTCCTAAAAACTTACAAGGAATAAATTGATCAATAGTATTTTCTTTTTGTAGTAAGAACGTAAATTTATCATCTTGAATACTGTGAACTAAATCTCTATCCGCCGTAAAAAACAATTTACCCGGCATTGACTTTGCAAAATTTCCTTGCTTAAAATTGTTCATTATATGAATTGCAATACTAAAAGCATAATCGTTTCTATAAGTTGTGGAGACAATATTATAAACATTTCTATAGTGTCTATAATTTTCCTGTATATGCTTTAATAAATTAAAAAAAGTTCTATTTAATTCTGTTTTTCTAAAAAATACACAAGTAGCCCAATAAAAATCTACACTTGTTTCACTTATAAATTTAAATTCACTTGTATCTCTTGATGCTAGATCAATAGCATCTTTGTAAATTAAAAAGTCATAGGCACTATCATAAGCATTTTTTAATATGCTATCTGCAATAACATAATCACTATCTAGTACTATAGTTTCATCATACGGACTAAGATCAAAAGCAAGTACCCTATCATCATTTTTGAAATCTAAAACTTTGTGTGTCTTTGCACTATTGTAAAAATATTTCTTGCTGGACTCAACTGTGATATCATTTATAATAATTTTATCAAATACATCTTTATACCTGTCATTAATGCTCTGTTTATCTGTAACTATAGAAACAGGAATAGACAAATATTGTTCAGCACGTTTTGCAAGAAAAGCTGCTTGCTTTACATAATCAATTTCACTGTTATTATGTGCAAAAACAAGAATACCTTTACTCATTAAAGATGCCTTCAACTGATCGTTGCTTTTTGATTTTATTGTATTCGGTGAAATACTTGTTAGAGGCTTCTGCGTATGTTTTTACAAGATTATTTGTAAACCTTGGTAAATCATCTACAAGAATAGGAATGCCATTATCATCTGTAAGTACAATTTGATCTTGTTCTAAACTTACTAGACTTTGACAAAAACTAATTAGTTCTTTAGAGGATGTAAACTGACAGCCGCTTTCGTAATGTATTAAGTCTGATTGATATTGTTGCTGTAAAAGATTCTTTTGTTGATTTATAATGTCAAGTAATTTACTTGCTTCAAGTGCTTTTGCTAATTTTTCGTCCATACAAAGTCTCCATAAGTATACTGTAATTATACACTATCAGGCTTTGATTGTCAAGAAAAAGACCAAGTCCAAATTGTTGTTAGATCTGTATCTGTTATAGTAGGCACACGGGGTTCTGCTAAAGGATTTTCTGTACAAGCTCTTCTAATCCAGTTGTCATCTCTCCATTTTTTGAGAGTTGTAATTGTCTTACCTGTATACCCTAGTTCAATGAATTTATTATTGCAAATTTCAAAGTATTCTTTTTGGTATAAGTAATCTCTATTTCCATTATGTGTTATACTGTAAATTCCATGGATATAAAAATGCATAGTTTCCGCATCTAAAATTCCAAAAATTACAGAAACAGGAATATTATCTATAGTTACAATAAAAATTTCTGAATATGTATTAGAAACATACGATAAGTAACTTTCAAAATTATTAGACAGTCCGTCTGTGCTGTTAACAAAAACACCTCCAAGTTCTTGAACTAGTCTATCAACAAACTCTTGATCTAATTTATCAACTTTATGTACAAAATATGTTGCCATTATTCAAGTGTCCTTACTAGTAAATTCCAAGTAGTATTCCATATCAGGGCTGGTCCTGCTGGTCCTGCGCCATCGCCGGCTTGTATTAATGGTGACGTACCGTCTAGTAATGTATCAAAAATAAATTGTGTTTGATTGGCTCCTGCGCTGTAAGATCTTGATGTTCTCACTGTTCTTACAAAATTAAGTTGATTACCACTACTACTCGCTGTTAACGTAACACTGTGTATTCTTTCAGCAGGAACATTACCTGTTAATGCTACTACAATTTGGTATCTATACCCTATCATATTAGTAACATTTGTAACAATAGATCTAACAATGGATGTGTTTGCTAAACTATGACTACCTGTGCTTATAGTAAAGTTTTGACTAATACCTGTTATAGAAACACTTTGAAAATTTGTACTTATAAAGTTTTGCTGAGATGTCCCATTTGCTGTATATGTTTGAAATTGTCTTGCTGGTCCTGTAGAACTGTACCTTTTAACAGCAACAAGACCAGGGTGGCCAGCGCCTCCATATGCAGCAACTTGCTGCATAGCTCGTCCGCCGCCCCCGCAGCCTGGGCCAAATCCATTTGGATATACATCAGCATATTGGTGTACACTACTTGTGCCGCCTTGATAGACGAACCAATTAATCATGTCATCCCCTGTTGGAGGATTCGCTCTACCACCGTTTTCAAAAGTATTTGCTGAACTATGGAATGTACCTGCAAGAGGTCTATTTGTGCCATTAGGAATATTTGGTAATACACCGTTTCCGAAATTTGTAGCTGCTCCTGTACTTGCTGTATGGCCGTTAAATACCGCTGAGGTAAATAACCCTTGAACTCCATTGTTATTTACATCTCCACCAATAGCAAAACCAGCAGCTCCTCCTGATCCAGCTTCTCCAGGTGCTAGTGCTATTCCGCCTCCGCCGCCAGATGTATAAAAAATTTCACTTGCTGTTTCTATAGCATAATAAAATGCAACTTCGGGTTCAGTCGGTGTTCCAGTCTGTACGTTTGCTTTCAGACTACCTCTGTTATATACAACTCCGTTTATAGTTTTTGAGCTGCTAAAGTCATTTAGTCCAGTTGCTATTACTTTGCCTTGATGCACCCAAACAGATGGGACGTTAGTTCCTTGAAATACAAATGATTGATTACCACTTTGAAAGCTGTAAAATTCTTTGTTAGTAGAACTAAATGATGATGTTCCTCCTAGGCCGCCGCCGACGAAGGATGATGCACCTGAAACTCTTTGAGCACCATCTCCGCCACATCCAACTATAATACTAGTTGAATTAGGAATGTTGGCTCCTGTATAAGTTTTAAAACTAGTTGCTCCTGAACCTCCTCCTGGACCTGTTCCTTCTCTAGCAGAATCAACACTACTGGCGCCGCCTCCGCCGCCGCCTCCGATAAGCCAAACATCAATCCTATTATCATTAGGACCTTTAGTCCAAGTATAACCCGTGTCAGTACCTCCATAAAATCTGTTTTGTGAAAGTGTTTGGACTATTGGCGCACTAGACGAGTTTGCTGATACTATTGTAGTCTTAGAATGCGAGTCACCCCAGGTTTCAAAGTTGTCAATACCGTTAGTTCCTTGATCTAAGTCACTTACAGTATAGTATTCTAAAGAATAAAAGTTTTCTGTTACTGGTGGTACTGATGTATCATTTACTGTTGTAACTTTTGAATCTACAACAGTGCCACCTACACCGCCTATTCTAGCAGAGATTGTTACATCTTCTGTATCACCAAGAACAGCATCACTTAATGCTGTTAAATTAAATGATCCAGCGCCTCCTGTAACTGAGAAACTTCCACTATCTGAATCCATAACACCTGTTGGTGTTACACTATAGTAGTAAGTGCCATCTGAATCATCTGTAGTAAAATTATATGTGCCTTGGACTCCTTCATCTAAACTTGATGGGCCTGCAATTTGATATGTATTAGCAGGCGGTGGTGCCGCTACTGACTGACTCGTATCTATTATTTGTATAGCTGTCTGAATATTAAAAGATGGCACATAGCATATTAAAGTTTCGTCGCCGCCGGTATCAGTAGTCTGATCTTGAGCTATTGTTATAGTTACAGACCCTTGGCCTCCTTGCATCTCAAAATCACCACCCATTCCTTGACTGTTATCAAAGTCTGAAACATCTATTCCTGTACCGCTTAATGTATATGGAATCAGTGTTCCATTAGTACTCGGGCTGACGCTTAGTGTAAATGTAACATCATCACCTTCATTAATTGTACCAGTAGCTGGAGTTCTAGTTAATGATGCAACAGCACCTCCTTGTACACCGCCGTCTAGCTCTGTAATTTCTGTAAACGAAGGTGCTGGTATGCCTAATACTGTATCATGGTATACTAAACAATTACTTTCGATATTGTTAGTTACATATTCGTCTGTGCTAGGAAATGGTGATCCTGTACTAAAATCGTTGTCTTGAAATTCTATTCTAAAACGCAAAACGCTAGGAGTACTAGAATTGCCTGCGCCTGCCTCCCATGCTTGAATAGTATATTTTATATCAGCATATAAGCCAGATCCGTTTTTTGTAAAAATAGTTGCTCTATTACTTGCACTAGTTGATCCCCAACTTGCATAGTAGTTACCAATTGCTGTGCCAGTACCTGGATTTGACCCATCTGAATATGTTGAATTTTTTGTGAAATGTATGGTACCCATATTTTCTAAAATAGTATTCCATACATCGTTTTTACTATTAGCTGTTACAGCGCCTATTAAGTCTGCATTAAATCTTATTTCTCCGCCACTGTTGAAAAAGTAGCGTCTCTCATCTGCATTAGCCCAAGTAATCTCTATTTCGTGTGTTATTTTTGAGCCAGGATTAGAATAGTCACCTCCGCCCCATTGTGATGTTCTTTCACTTGTTGCTTTTGTTGTCGTACTAAAATTAGTTGCATCATGAACATCTTTGTCAGTAACAATTTCAGTAGCTGCAGCTTCGAAGTCTAAGTAACCTTCTGCTAGATCTTCTTCAGCGTTTGCACTTGTAGGTGCTAGTTTTGCTTGTCCTGATCCTGTTCCAGCCCCAGTTGCAACAAATTTTATACCAACTTCATTTGCTGATGCACCTATTAGTGTAAAGTCTGATGGATTATTAGGATCTGGATCTATGGAAAGTATTTGGTATTCTATGCCGTTTGTTAGTGCTGTAATATCAATAGGAGTTTCGTTGCCTACATCTGCTGCACTAACACCTACATTTTCATCTGAAGATGGTGCCGCTAATCCGTCAGCGTTTGTCCATGTAAGGGGATTAGCTTGGTGTAACCTTGCTTTTATTAAATCATCGTATAAGGCTTGCATGTCAGATGCTTGTATTAAATCACCTGAACTTTTTTGAGAACTTTGTAATGTTCTGCCGTAGCCGTTCTGACCGCCATCACCTACTCCAAGAACATCTTGGATTTTTTGTTGAATAGTGTTATAGTTTGCCGCGGTAACATTTGTTCCAACTACAGCCATTTATTTTTCCTCTATATTATGTATTTACAGATTAGAATTAACTGTTGGACTTGGAACTGATATACCTAATGCTCCTGTTGCTGTTAAGAATGATACGGAACTTTCAGTTATGCCTGTTACATCTTCATCCTCAGGTCCTGACGAATTTGGATCTGAAACCTCGTCGCCGATATCGTTATCTACAAATACAATATTAAATCTTAAACTATTAGATGCTGTTTCCCATGCATCTATATAGTATTCGTTTTCTGCGTAAAGGCCAATTCCGCCTTTTGTAAAAAGTCTTACAGGGCTTGAAGAACTAGAACTTGACCAATCATGATAATTACCAATTGCTGTGCCTGTTCCTGGGTTTGATCCATCTGCTGACGTACTATTCTTTCCAAATGTAATTGTACCCATTGAATTAAGCATTGTTTGCCAAATTTCATCTTTGGTGCCAGGTGGTGCTGTAATTACCGTACCTGGAACACTAGTTCCGCCTGTAAGATTTGCATCAAATTTTATTAGTCCGCCTGTATTAAAAAAGTAACGTCTTTCATCTGCATTTTCCCACGTTACTGTTATTGTATGATTAATACTTCCATTCCAACTTGACTGTCTTGTATTAGTATCTGCAATTGAAGTTGAAAATTGTGTGCTATCAAACACATCTCTATCGTCTAGAATGTTTTGTGCAGCAGCTTCAAAATCTGCAAATCCTTCTGCTTGATCTTCTGTTGCATCAGCTGATGTTCCTCCCGGACCTATATCAGCTGCATATACACCAACTATTTCTCCTATTGACGGAGCTGCGAGACCATCTGGATTTGTCCAAGTAGGCGGATTTCCTGTTTGGTGTGTTCTTGCTTTTACTAGATCATTAAAAAGTAATTGCATGTCATTAGCATATATGATATCATTATCTGCTTTTGACTTGCTTTCTAATGTTCTACCATAACCATTTTGTGCGCCATCACCAGGTCCAAGAACATTACTTATTGTACTTCGTATTGAGTTATATACTGATGAGTTAACTAAATCTGTGACCGCTGGCATTCATATTCTCCTAAAGTTTTAATATACACTCTACTAGTTTTTCGTCTTCACTTAAATTTGTTTCTAGAGCTATACCAACTAAAGGATTGCCATTAAAGTGTGTACTTGCGCAACCTTCTGCATCTACATAAACTTTGTCACCCTTTGCTACAGCGCCTATGCATCTTACAGGAACACGACCTTCAAGTGCTATTGCTTGACCTTTTGCTTCTGCATTCATTAGATATGCAGGCTTTTCAGATATAACACCTACTGGAAAACTGTCTAGCACACATGGTGCAATTTCATATTCACCTGCTGTACATACATACATAACTGTTCCTACAGGATGATCTTTTTCTACAGTGTATTTTTCTGCTAAGTCAGCAAACTGTGCTTGAGTAGCTGTACCTTGGAAAATATCTGCAACAATTTTTGTATTATCACCGTCTTGCTCTCTAACAGCAATAGTACCACCAGTATTAGCTGCTGTTGCATAAGAGTAAGAAGATCCTGAATTTCCTATTCTAATTTGATTTGCTTGATCTGCTGTACCTTTAAAACTTGTAGCATGGATTTCATTGAATTCCTCACCAGTGCCGCCTATGTTGAAACTACCATCACTGGCACCGGGGACAATTCCTGCAGCGGTAATTGATATCGAATGTGTTAACTCTCCTGTACTAGCCGCTTTAAGTTCAAAATCTATTTGGTTGGCATCCGCACTTGTATTCTTAATCAAACCGGTGACATTATCTTCGCGCATAGTAAAGTAAAAATTACTATGTGTTACTAATCCTGCTGATAAATTTAGCTGTGTTGAAAATGTTGGTGTTCCAGCTTGAACAAAATTTTCAGCTGATAATCCATTTAACGATTCTGCGTTTGTTGCTGTACCATGGAACCTAAATCCGGTTGATGTAACACCAGAAGCCGGTGTATCACGTAAAGTAATACCTTGTTGAATATCACTAAATCCTTGTATTTCGTTATCAGCACCCGAACCTAATGTAAATGCTACTGGCGATATAACAAATACAACATTGTCGTTAACTGTTGCTGTAATAATACTTCTGGAGACACCATTTGGTGACGTGTTATCAAGTACTGTTCTACTAACCATTTGTGTTTGGCCTTCACCAGCATCTTGTGGTCCAATTAGGACAAAGTTTGAACCATTAAACACATAAAGTTGTTCGTTAGCACTATCCCACCAAAAATCACCGTTTGCTAATCCTGCTGGCTGAGCACCACTTACTTCAGCACCTCCAACTGTTCTCCAGTTTTGGTTGCCATCTCTAAATTTCATTCTATCTGATGCAGAATCAAACCATAATTGACCGCTTAACGGTTTAGGTGGTTGATTTGCACCTGCAAAATTTTCTAGCAAGAATAAGAAGTTTTCATTATGAATTTCTCCATATCCTGCATAATTCTTTCCTACAAATTTGATGTCTGTAGTTTCGTCAAGAGTACCATCTTCCACTGTTGTGAGCGGACTCTTATTAAATCTGTCTATTTGATACGCCATTTTGTTTGTCCTATATATTTACGTGTCTACACGTTGTATTTATACTAATTTGCTACCCATGCTCCATTAGTAATAATAAAGTTTCTTTGCCCTCTTGTAACACTCAAAGTAAATGTTGGCGTTAAAGAGTTAGGTAAATTTACACCTTGTATAACACTAACAACACCGCCTGCTGCTGCGTTTACATCTACTTCGGTAAATGTAGTTGGAGTAGCAATGTCAATTGCGTCAGTTGATTGTCCTGATGCGTAAAAGAATGTTGCTATACGTGCTTCTTTTCCATTAGCAAAACTAGATGCTGGATAAAGACTGTTCAGTATTGTAATTAGTTCATCGTTTACACTAATCATTCCTGTAATATCCATAGAAAACACAATTGGTTCTGTTTGGATAGTTTGATCTGTGTAGTTTTTATTAGATGCATCAGCTGGATTTGTAGGACTATCAAGACCTGTAATTTTGCTGTTGTTAACTTCAATATCTCCAGCAACATTAAATTCAAATCCAGTTGCTCCGCCTGTCCTTGTAAGTGTTCCTGTTCCATTTAAATTTGTATTGCCAACTGAAAGTTGTGTTAGAATACCGACATTTTGTAAACTACTGTTTACAACTCCTGACCCTAGTGTAGTTGAAGAAAGTACATCTACTTCGTTTATTTTATAAGTCTTAGTAGATGCTAAATCAAAGTTTTCGCTACTAGTCCAACTTGCTGTAGATAATTGCCAATTAATTGTTTTATCTACTTGGGCTTTTAAAGTAATACCGCCGCCTGTTGCTGTTGCATCAGTTGGACTGTCTACAACACCTAATTCAATATTTTTATCAGCAATTTGTAGTGTTTCTGCTTCAGTAACAAAACTGTCACCTTCTACAGTAAGATTGCCTGTTATTCTAGCATCACCTGTTACATCTAAATTGTATGCAGGATTAGAATTAAAAATACCTACACGTTTTGAGTTAGGCTTAATTTTAATTGCACTAGTTGCATCAAGTACATCTTGTGCGCCACGTACAACAATATTAAAGTCAGCACCCGACTTATAATTTCTAATTGTAAAACCATTGTCTATAAACATTTGGGTATCGTCGTCAACACCAACTGTAACACCGCCTGACGATCTTATGTTTAATTTACCGTATAAAACTGAATCTTCATCATTTTTCATTAATCTTGATTCAGGAACAATATCTCCTAATGCACTAATTAAGTTTTCTGATTTTTCTGCTATACCATGATACTTAAATTCGTTAATGTCTATTAAGTTAATACCCTTCTTAATAATACCTTGTGGGTTCTCTGTTGTAACTAATCCAGCAACAAGATTATTAGGTAACGGATTAGGTGTAAATGTTTCTCCTGATATTACAGAATATAATATTTCATTGACAAAAAGTTTTAGTACAGTTTTAGGATTTAAATCTGTATCAAAAATTGTATCGGTAACAAATCCACTTTTTCCTTGTAGCCTACTATATGCAGGACCAATCAGTGTCCATTCTGAACCGTCATACAAGTAAAATTGTTTTTCCGCTGTACTAAACCAAGTATCTCCTGGCACTGGTCCGCTTGGAAATGTTTCACTAATAAAACTACCAGCTGCTGACTGAAAATCAGTACCATCAAAAACTTTTAATTTGTTTTCGCTAGTGTCATACCAAAGCTGGCCGCGTAACGGTGCTACAGGCTGATTTGGATTAGCAAAATTTTCTAAAATTTTAATAAAGTTTTCATTTAAAAATTCGCCATATCCTGTATAGTTCCTGCCTACTAATGCAAGATCAGTTGTATCTGTATCTAGTATCCCGTCAACTAGTTCTGTAAGCAATGTTCCGTCTGTTTTATTTAAATTATAACTCATGTTGTTTCCTAAGCATTGTCAGCAAATATAATATAGTTTACTGTAGCGAAAGGAGGCATAATATCTAGCTCTAAGCCCAATCCACCACTTCTATAATTACCTTGTCCATCTGTACCGCCCTCGTCAATAGGACCACTACTTGGAATACCACTTGTAGTTTGGGCTCCTTGTGCAATATTCAACGGTTGGTTAATACTGTTTTGTTCTGATACTGTATTATCTAGTATCGCATAGTGTTGTGTACCACCTGGTGATTTAAGATCGTGTTCGTGATCTGGTAAGTGTTCTTTTGTAATGTCTTTAAATTCACTACCTGACGATTTACCTACTTCGTCAGCATTTGAATTTGTTGTAACATCTGCAGGTACTCCGCCCATACTATCCATACCGAGTAGGAATCTGCCTCTAAAATCTGGTAGGGCAAAGTGTGTAGTACTCGGATTTTGGAATGTTGGATCTGAAGGACTTTTAAACTTAAATCCAATTACATCAAATAAATTGGATGCCTCTGTTTTTTTAATTTCTCTACCGTCACATAAGTACCAACCAGGAGGTGCTACATCACCGCCAAACGGTGCAATCATTCCAATTGGATTTTTTGGCACACCTTTTAATAGGTTTGATTGAGAAATTTTAAATAAACCTTGATCACCTTGTGTTCTGTTTATAAGTAACTCATCTCCAGTTTGTGTTGTTACTACAACTTGTTTAGAAGCAATAAACTGGTTACTAAGTTCCGTAGTAAATGTTTGATTTAATGAGCCTGCACCATCAAAGGTAATTTCATTTGAACTGACGTCACCTTCCATTTTGAATACAGTTTTATTATTTAATTTTGCTGCACTCGATGCTGTACCAGTAATTGTGCCTGAAACACTACCTTTAAAAAATCCTTCAAACGTGTCTGCTTTAACAGTGCCGAAACCTTCTATGTTAGGCTTGGTAAGTGCATCAGGATCTGCAACAATATTATTGCCTATATTTGTTTGTCCTTTTACAGTTAAATCTGCTCCTACTTTAGTATTTTTTGCAATACTAGCACCACCTGAAGTAATTATTGCACCTTCTGTTAATACATCATTAAATGAATTATCTGCATCTTCAGTGCCTGCTACTTCTAAATTACCTGAAAATTTGCCGCTACCTGTTACATCTAATGGTACTTGAGGATTGGTATTATTAATACCTACATTAGTATCTGATTTTATCTGTACTACAGTTTGCTCGCCTTGATCATTTTTTACTTTCAATGCAAGACTAGCACCATTAAAATTACTCTTTACAACGCCGCCTTCGCCTGATGCTTCAAGTGCTAATTGCGCATTTGCACCAACTTGTACACCTTGATTGTTTTTTACATAAAGTGTACCATTTGCGGTTGTGTTAACATCTGCACGTAAAAAATTAGAAGAACTAATATCATTGTTACCTATTCTCAATGCATCTGAAGACTGTGCTACTCCGTTATATTTGGCGTTGGTACCTGCTAAAGTTAAACTTGTTAAATTCATACCAGGCTTAATTTCTGAAAACCCTCTAATATTAACTTTAGGAATAAATTGGTCTTTTGACAGTATGATTACAGGAACAGCGTCAATTTCTATTTTTAATACGGTATAAGTTTTATCATCAGTACCTACTATTGTGTCTGGTCTAGTGCCCGATGTTAATCCGTCACTAAATTCAGGACCTACTAAAATCCAACTTGCTCCATTGTTTAAATAAAGTTGTTGGTTACTAGTATCTACCCATAAATCTCCAATAACACTATTTCCAACTTCAGGTTGTGCGGCACCTTTTTTAACACCGCCTGACTCAACCCAGTTAGTTCCGTCATAAACTTTTAATGTATCAACACCTACTGATGTATCATACCATGTTTGTCCTTCTACTGGGTTAGAAGGAGGATTATTATTTGCAAAATTTTCTAAAATATGTAGGAAGTTACTTGCTATTGCTTCGCCATACCCAGTTGTATTTCTTCCAGGTATAGCTAAACTTGTGTCAGAAGTATTAATTTCTCTATCTTCGACAATTATAGCACCTTTGTTTATGCTATCTGTAAACTGGATTTGGTAAGCCATTAGCTATTTCCTCCGCTAAGACTTTGTACTCTTACAGTATAATCTACTTGTATAAGTCTGTTTAAACTCTTTTGTACAGGATGAAATATAACATGTGTTAATAGTCTTCCATTTCCTAATACTCCGTCTGAACTTGCACTACGTAATCCTAATTCGTCAAATACAAAAGCATTATCAGCATCTGATGCTGTATCAAATGCATCTTGTCCGTTAGGCTCACCATAATCTAGCAAGCAGGAAATAACTATATCTGTATAGTTTGTACCATTTAAATGTCTTGTTTCAATTCTGTTTCTTGTAGGATCGTTATTATCAGTATTTCTATCATCTACAATTTTACTAAATGTTTGGTTATATAGTCCTGCATTAGTTCCTGTACTATTAGGTGTAAGATACGTAATAACACCTGTACTATCAATATTAGTACCGCCATTTCCAAAGCTCATAACCGCAATAGGACCTTGTCCAGCATTACCTAAACTTTCTGCAAGAGCAATACTCATGTTCTCATAGTGTATAGCATTCTTTTTGTTTACAAAAATTTCGCCTGACTTTGGATCATGTATCTTGATATGACCTTGTACATATACACCGCTATTTTCATTAATTTTGTTTGTCATTTTTTATTCCTACATGTGTATTTATTCGGGTAATTCACTTATTGCTCCGCGCAAGAAATTACCAATGTCATTTTGAACATCTTTAAGTGGAGTTCCTGGGTCAGTCCACAATTTACCTACTTTCCTAATAACAATTAGCTTCTGATTTTCTTTCATAGGTTCAGTAAGTGTTAAAATATTACCGTTTACACTAAACTCTGCTGGTGTATTTACGTCACCTTGTGGCGAATCAATAGCCAATGTTGGATCAAACTTTTGTATAGCATTTTTGTTTAATCGTTTGCCAGCGGCAAACACTTCAAATTCATTAACGCTTCCAGGTACAAAGTCAAGTGTAAATTCAGTTTGTCCTTCAGTTACAGGGTCTACTGGTGACCAAACAATAGTTTCGTCTTTGTAAGGGATATTTTTATCTATAGAGCCACCGTAAATTTTAGTTCCTACTGGATAAACTGGCTTTGCTCCTGTCCCTAAAGTTCCCCTTCTTAGTTGTCTAAGTTCGTTATTAGTTTTAGCAAAATATTCTATACGTTCGCCGTCAATCCATATTACGCCTGGCCTGTTAGCACGTTTGTCTGGGTTAGGTAAAAGCTCTGCGTTTTCTACTATAACTACTTTTAAGTCATCATATTTTAGATCTTGTGCTAATTCTATTCCTTGATTATTATCAACCCTCTTATAGTGTGTTCTATTCAATATGTCCTTGAATTGCTTCCATGCTATAGTCGGTGTACTAATAGGTGCTGTAAAATGTATTACATCAACAACATCATTTTCACTTGGTTCGTTTACAAGATGTATTATTCTTCCGTTTGGATCTAGTTTATAATCAACTGTAGGTGTAAGCATATTACCATTCAACATAACCCAAACATATTCTACGCCTAATGCAGGTTGTTGTAATAAAATTCTTCCTGCTGTTAGAGCATGATATTTAGAATAATTTTCAGATCCAGGTGTAAGAGTACTTCTATTAATAACATCATAACTTATTCTATGAATATCCAAAACGTCATGATTTGTAAATGTATACACATTCATTACAGCGTCTTCAGCTGGGGCTGTTTCAAATACAACTTGATCACCAATTATATTGTATCCGCTGTTCCTTAAATATATGCTTAAAACATCTCCGTTACTTACTAGATTATTTTCTAATATAATTGAACTTGTACCAATGTTAATTAGGTAGTCTTCAACTTGGGTAAGTTTAGATCCGTTTAAGTAAACTTCTAACTGAGCTGCAACAATACTCGAAGGTGGTACTTGGAATGTGTCTAGAGTATACTCACGAATTCTATCATTTGTGATTGTTAATACTTTAGAATAACCTGGCTTTTGTATAACTCCATCAATTTCTACAATACTAAAGAACTCTGCTGGTGTTGCATACTGAGATGCAATAGAAAGATTATAAACTGTACTCGAGCCGTCAGCAACTATAGAATCTTTATTAACTTTACTGTAATTAATTTGTGTATTATTAGAATATATTTCATAATCAAGTCTTGTACCAGCTACTGGTGCAATTGGTGAAAACTTAAATTCTATAAATCCGTTGTCACTTTTTCTTGCAATTAACTCTGGACCGTCTGGTATAATACCATCTCGTCTTAAAAAGATACTGTATCTATCATTCCACATAATTTGTGTTTCGTAAATATCTTTACCATCTTCTGTAAGAATAGTTCCTATATCGATAATATTTTGCCCGTTAACTCCTATAGTTAATATAGTCAATATTTGATCTTGAGCCAGCGCATTGTTAAATGTTATTTTTAAATTTTTATAATCTACAGTATATTCTGATTTATCAACTATTGTATTACCTAATTTTACAATAACAGCATCTTCAGAATTAGGAAGTAAACCTAAAGGATATTCTGTAGTACTTCCGTCTGTTAGATAATTTTGATTATAAACTTGACCTTGACCTTCACCTGTTCTTTCATAAACAGTAATATCAACACTATCTAAAACCTGTCCTGCTACTAATTCTTCAGGACCTTGGCTAGTAAGCGGAGTAACAAATAGATCACCGTCTAGTATTATGTCATCTGCATTTACGCCAGCAGCATTTCCATAATCTATAGTGCCTCCATCTAATTGTGTATCATATGAATCAGGATCAGGTAAGAAACTACCATCTGATGTAATCTTTCTTATAGTAAACACATCACCGTCATTTAATTCAATGTCGTTATCTGCTAAATTAATAATTGTAGTAACACCGTCGCCTGTTATTGTTTGTATTAGTGCATTTTGATTGTTACCATTTGGATATAACGGATCGTCAATTCTAATTGCTTGCGCTTGGCCAGCACGTTTTAAATAGACATTGTATACTATTTCATCTTCAAGTGGCTTAGATAACTCTACAGCAACAGTTGTACCATCAGCAATGAATACTTCATCTTCAAAAGTATTATCATAACTATCCCAAGTATCTGTACCATAATCGTCTACCATCCAACCTGATGTGCCTTCGAAACCAAAACTTTTAACTTCAACGCCGCCGTAGTCAACACCTGTCATAAGCTGGCCTAAATTTTTGCCAAGCATTCCAGTAGTTGGACTATAAAGTTGATTAATTCTATCTTGTGCATTAAGCATCAAAGGATTCTTTTCATATTCAACTACAATAATGCTGTTTAATTCAGGTGCTGTTGTGAATTGAATTTGACCAAACTGTCTATTGTATGTGTAAGTTTTATCTTCTATATTTGAAAAAGTATATTGACTACGTAATAGTAATTCACCGTTGACAGTAACCTTAACTTTATTTCTCTTTAAGTTCATAGGATACTTTAGTTGGAAAGTATCATTGATTGCTGTTCCTGTAAATGTTTCTGTTTCTGGCAATGACAGTATAAAGTACTCGCCTGAAACTCTATCAAATTTCATTTGAACATTTAGTGTTCTAACAACAGTTTCACCAATTTGTGCAGACGCAACGGCTGTTGTAGAATCATCTGCACCCGAACCTGATATTGTTACAGTTGGTGCGCTTAAATATCCAGATCCTGGATTAGTTACTATAATTTTAACTACTTTTCCGGCGCCTAAATACGCTCTTGCTGTAGCGCCGGTTCCGCCGCCGCCGGTAATTGTAACAGTTGGAGGAAATGTATATTTGCTACCTCCATCATAAATGTTAATACCTACAACTTTAAATCCATTATTATCTTTCCAATTTTTTGCAGGATACTCGTCAAAGAATGCATCAACACCGATAATTTCATTATCAATAACTTTAACAGGTTTTGTCTTAATTGCATTTTCACTAAAGTCATAGAATGGTGGTAAATCAAAATCTGCTGTAACTGTATTAGTATTTTCTAACTTATCATAAGAGCTTACATATTCTCTAATATTAGTTTTGTAAGGTTTAACTTCTCTAATATAATCATTGTAACTACTTAAATTATCATTTTGATAATTAATTTTTTCAGTTAAGCCGCCAACATTATGTTTTGCTTTAACAAAACTAGTTTTGTAAACCCAGTCAACATTTTGCTGTTCAGATAGTACATATCTTATACTTGCAAAGAATAGTTCTTGCCATTTAATTTTTAAGTCATCAACAAAAATGTCATTCTTCAAAGCTTCTAATATTTTTCTTGCTTCTGTAACAGGCTCTGTATCAAAGAATCTATTATCAAAACCTAATAAATCATAACCAACTGTATTTTCTACAACATCGTAAAGTTTGCTACTGATTTCTATAGTGCCGTTTTGTCTACCTATAGTTTCATAATCAATTGTATAATCAGCACTGTTAGTATTCTTAATACGTTTAAGTAAGAGCCAACCGCCTGTTCCGATATTTGCAATTTTAACAATTTGTCCGATTTTTGCGTTTGCCGATAAAAGCTGATAACTTTCATCAACACGATGATCAATTCTAGTAAACTGATTAGTGTTAGGTGCATACCAATCAATATATTTCCAATATGCTGTTGTATCAAAACTTGAAGACAATTTTCTGTCCCATAAGCCCGAAGTTGCATTCCAACTGTAAATAGCCCACTTATTATCAACAGTAATGTCATTTTCTACATAGATTGATACAGGTCTAACGGTAATAACAGTGTTTTCATCGTACCCTGTGCCGCCATTAATTATGTTTACTTTGTTAATTTGTCCTAGTGGATTAATTTCTAAATTAAAATCTAAACCAGTACCTTTACCTACAACAGTAAAACTAGGTCCGTGTCTAACTGTTGAAGTTTCTATATTATAAGTAGGATCTGCATATCCTCTACCTGTATTGATAATTCTGATATCAGTTACTACGCCGTTATGTACTGACGGTATTAAAGTTGCTTGTGCAATTTTGTTTGTACCAATAAATTGTACTTCGTCCAAAGTGTCTACTTTGTAATCATAAAGTCTTTCAGTAACAAATGGAGGTTGATCAACGCTATTTAATGTGTCAAAACTAAAGTCATCAACAATAATAGTTTCTTGCAAGGCAATATTAGCTCTTTCAATTACTTGCTTAAATGCTTCTTGTCTATTTACAAACCAACTTTGTCTAGGACTATTTAAATTGCCGTATTTGTCTGCAGGACTAAGTTCAGGATCAGGTACTGTACGACCCCTATCATCATAACCAATTAAACTATCAATCCATTTTCTTTCCAAATCTGCTCTAGGAACACTTGTTTCTAAACCTTCAGTGACCAATTGATATTCTAAATGTCTATTTTGCTCTTGTGTATCTTGCGTATAATAACTTACGTGCAGAGCTACTTCTTTATCTTTTATCAAACTTTCACCGTTGTAAATAACAAATCTGTTATCACTAAGTAGAGCAACAAACTGATATCCTTGTCCTCTTGGGTCTCCAATTAGTTTTGCAACTTCTGATGCCGGTAAACTTCTATCTTCTGTTGCGGGTATTGTTAATTTATTTTTTACCCAGAAGTAATATTTTGTATTAAAAGTTTTTGTTGCTGAATTATATGAAAGTTTTTGGCTATATGCATCTACACCATACTTAGATTGTCCGCTTATGCCTTGAGCGAAACCTCTAGCTGTATCTGCTAGTGTATCCCACTCATCTGGAGGAATAGAACTTTCTACCCACTCATAGACATCAACAGAATAGTTAGGAATTAATTTGCTCCAGTAGTTTGCTTGAGTGGCTACATCTTCTTGATATGCATTAAAGAATTTTGCGGTTGATAAATCCCACCACAATTTGCCCACATACTTTTCTTCCCAGTTGTCAGTTTCACTAAAGAAGTTTGGCAAACTTGTGACATTATATCTAGCTAAATCAATATTAGATTTAAATGTTAATTCTTGTTCAGCAGGTCCTGCTATCTTACCTTGCACAGGATCGATGTAATCAATGTATGATACTAATTTATCTGTAACAGTATTGTACAAGTAAACTGACTTAATTGCATTAACGTCTACAACATTGTTTGGTGTTCTAATAGTTGTCCAGGGTTTTTGATCAGCAGCAACCTTATAATCAACCCAACTACCAGGATTGATTCCTACTTCGTCTACATTAGGATCTCCAGGTATACCAACATATATGTGGTTTTTATTTGCTAACACTTGGTCGCCAAACCTACCTGCTTGTAATACTGTAGAATCACCGCCGTAGTCTAATTCTTCTCCAAGAATATATGCGTCTTTTATAAACTGATAAAGTCTTACACTTCCGCTGTCTATTTTCTTATCCGGGAATGTTGTAAATGTTTCATCAAAGGATGTTTCGCCGCTATCAAAGGTTGTATTGGTTATTATATCTCCGGCGCCGCTACTTACAGCAATCAAGTCATTTGTTGCGGTAACTTTAATACCAAATCTTTCAGCAGGTGTTTTCGTACCTGACAATGTTTGGTGTAATTCATACTGTAATCCGTCTTTAGCATAAACGTAAACTTTACCTGCATGATATGCATCTTCACTGTTTTCAGGATCTCCAATAACAATAATGTTTCCATTTTCAGATATATCTAAACTACTACCCCAACCAGTATTAGAAACTGGTGCAACAATAGTTTGACTTAAAACATATCTGTCATCTAGTATTCTATAAATTAAAACTTTGTTATCTTGGTCAACTGATTCATCTGTAATAATACTCGTTACAAGAATTTGTCCATTTTCGCTAACTTTAACTTGCTTTGAAAAATCAATGACTTGCTCGTTTAAATCGTCAAACACAGGATCATTGTAAATATTAACATCATTTGGAAGTGTTGGTAGATAATTTACTTGGTTGCCTAATATTTCCCATTTTAATAAATTTGTAGGAATAACATTTTTGTTAAAAGTCAATGCACTATACAACTGATTATCATATAATACAATTTCTCCAGTTTTGTAAATTGCATCCGGAGTGTATGGTCCTCTATAATGAGGATTTATGTCAAGAGCAAATCTATATGTTTTTCCGTATTTGTCAGTACCGTGTTTAATTACGGTAAGATTTTCTTTAGACCCTACATAGAATCTATATAAATCTCCATCTTGGCTTACAGCAACTTGTTTACCTACATTGCTACCTGTTGAACTTCCAGGAATAGTATATGTTCCTTGATTTGTCCAAACGCTTCCTACACTACTAAAGATACTATAAACACCTTGATTAGTAGGTTTGCTATCTGTTGATCCTGATGTATCTACAGGAAGATTGTAAACAAGTCTCCAGTCACTATTAGATGTGCTAGGTATGCTTGCTTGGGCTTCTGCTCCTGCTTCTGTTAAATTTTCTTTGTATATCCAAAACTCTTTGTTTACATATGCAAAAGTATTTAGATCAGCAAACTGTTCCAATCCACCATATGATTCAGGATGTGCAGGAAACGGTGTTCCCCTTTCCATTACAGCAATTTTTCCTGTATTTGATCCTGTTAAAGAAATTTTATTAATAGGTCCCATAATACGCAAGTTTGCTTGCGGTGGATTTCCTTCTTGTGTTTCTAATAGCAATCTATTACCTTGTGTAAAGTTTCCTGTAACTTCTTTAAGATATACTCTACCTTGGTTAATATTACGTCTTATATAATATGCTACTCGACCTCTTGCACCGGTGATCTCATCTCTAATAAAATCACCATCAGCTCCGCCTATGTTTACAATATTTCCTAATGTGTCTGTAAATACTTTACCCTCGTATGCAGGCTCAAAGAAGTCACCAACATCAGTATCTTGGTCTGATAATATATCAATATCTGCTGTTTGGAATTTTGTAAATGTAAAGTCAATATATCCTTCCCATACATCAATAACAGTATGCAAGTTATCATTTAGATAAGATGCTTCGATGCCAAGTAATGATTCGTCAACTGGATCTGCTTGGTCGTCGATAGCAACCCTAAACTGATCACCTGGTTGGTTAATTTCTCCAGCAAGCGTAGGTGGAACTCGCATTAGCCATCTTGGATCTAAAATATTTTGAATGCCGTCAACATCTTCGTTAATGTATGCTCCGCCTCTATGAGATAATATTCCAATAAATCCAGGTTCATCTCTATCTGGGAATAACGTACCATTTACATCATTAAGAATATTTTTATAAAAATTAGGAATTGTTCTTGCATAGGAATCAGTATTTTCATCATAAACTAGTATATCTCGATACACTAAGCCATAAGCAGGAACACCATAATCTTTTGTTTCTGTAAATTCGTCTGACGTAACATATGTACCATTAGTATTGATATACCACCAGCCACCGATGCCGCCTGATGTACCATTAAAATTAGGTTGGGTATATGTACCAATTTCAGTACCTGCAGCATTTGATATTGTGCCGTTTTCTGTAAATACACCATTAGTGTCTTTAGTATAAATTACTAATTTAAAATCTCTTGTAAATGTTTTGAAAACAGTTGCAGAGCCACTAGGTGTTGAAATAACATCACCTTCTTCAGGCGGGTCTGTATATGGTTCAAGTAGTAATACACTATCAACCTTTTCAATAATTTCATGTTCGCCGTCTATAAAAGAGCCACCCGGTTCGTTGTATTGTGCTTGCACATTTTGCGAATTGATTCCTGTGGGGAATAGTTCTACTGAAGTATTTGGTCCTTCATTTCTATTAAAGTTTGTATAAAAATTCCAATTTAGAACAAGTTTATCTTTTACTTTAGTGCCTCTATATTGATCAAAAGGCGCAGCTATTAATAAGTGATCTGTTTCGGTATTAGGTAAGTAAGGACTTCCTTGTAAAACTAATGTAAGTAAACTACTATCACTTTGTCTTTCTAAATTTGTATAGCTATCAAATGTACTAAATGCAACACTACTACTTTCTGGAGTAATAGTTCTTATAGACTTCCAATAGTTTTCATTAAACTTAACAATATCATTTTCGCTATATGCTGAAGTTTTACTATAATCTCCTTTATAACTAGATGCAACTCCACTTGCTGTACTAGATCCTACTATAATAAACTTTCCATCGGGGCTCATTGCAACACTTGCACCAAATCTATGATCGTCATCCATTGGATACAATGCTGTATCTAAATCTAATTCAGATTCGTATAAGAAATTGCGTAAATTTGACCCTCTTTGATAGGTATAAACTTTACCCTTATTATTATTTGCACTGTGATCTGCTATTGCTATTCTTGTATTAGCACTATTCACAGTCATTTCTGAACCAAACTCGTAAGTACTGGAAGGATCGTAATTTGCAGGGTTATTATAGTGATCTGCATCTAAAAATGCATCAGTTCTTTCAGCAACAAGCCAATCTTTAGTAGTTCCGTCTATCCAAATCTTTTGTTGATTTGCAACTCGATCTTCCATTACATAATTTGCATTTTTAACTGTATCAAATTTGACTGATCTTAATTTACTGATATATCCGTCTACTTCTTCTAATGCTTCTATGCTTTGATTTGCACTAGCAAATACATCAATTTGTGTAGGTCTAACTGTTTCTATAATGTAAAACGCATCATTTGCTGTTGAAGTGTTAGATACTCCTATAATATCGCCAACCTTAAATGAATGTGCTTTATTAAGATAGAAAGTACCTCCAGGATTTGCAGGTAATTCTCGTGCATCAGCACTTGCACTAAATGCTTCAATTTTAGTAACTCTTATATCTGTAGTAATATGCTGTACTACATCCCAGTCTCCAGTTTTTCCTGTTATCCATATATAATCATTTGCGCCTATTCTATCAATATTTGCTGTTAATATATCATTTCTGTCGTTAATTCTGTAAACTACATCACCTTCGTAAACATAACCAGCATCTCTTGTGTATTGATTATAAAGATCTACTACTGGAAATGGTTTATGATCGTAGTTTTGAGGCTTTTTATATATGTCACTAGGAGTTAGTTTATAAATAGTGTCGGTATCGTTAGCCGGTTTACTTAACACAAGCTCTATAGGCTGTGGATTAGTTTTTATTTCTGCTTCGTCAATTAGAAATTCTACTTCTTCAAAGTTATCTGTAGCACCATATTGTCCTAACCTAATAGCCCATTCTTCATAAAACTCTAAACTTTCTTTATCTGCGCTTGCTAAAGCATCAAACAGTTTTGTTAAACTATTTTTTGTTCCTTTATCTTGCAACATGCCTTGATAAAATTTATATTGACTTACATCATCATTAATAATATTTTCAAGATACTTACGTTTTTGATATCCTATTAAATGCTGAGCATGTTTTTGCTGTTCAATATCAAAATTATCTGTATCAAGATCATAAAAGTCAGCAAACTGATTAACTTTATATTCAAAGTTTGTTAATAGTTTAGATTCTGGTCTTTCACTTAATCTTTCCCATTGATTATCGATGAATACTTCTGTGCCACTGATATTGTTAGTTGCTACATAGTAAAATTCTTTGTACTTAATTAGTTTGCCGATACCATAATCTTTCCAAGGTTCCCAATCTCTTACTTCAGCTTCATCATAAATGAATCCTGGAATATTAAGGCCACCGCTCCAGTTGTCACTTCTATACCCTGTAACCTTTATACGTTCTTGTCTATAGCCCGCTTCTTGATCATAAATTACATCACCAAACTCTGTTACGTTGTCTAAAAGAATTACATGTTCTCGTTGTACTAACGGCAAACGTATACTATAAATGCCATCTGCTGTATTTTTTACAGACAACCCAAAATCATTTTCACTGTCTCGTGCAATGCTACTAAACGATCTGTCTAATTTTCTGCCGTCGGCCTTTAATAAACTATAATCATAAAAATCATCAAATATATTATCAACTACATGATAGGGTTTATTAAATTTAATTTGTTGAGCACCAGGACTAATCGTAAGCACACTTCCTGCGGCCCAATTTTGTGTAGTCCAGAACATAAATTCTTTAACACTAAATGTCCAGTCCTCAACTATTTCGATATCATTATTATAATATTCAAATATAAATCCTTGTGCTTTTAAATATGCTTCATATCCTAACAAGAAGTCTACAACCGCTTGTACACTATTAAGTTGAGTTCCATATGATATTGTTTTAACACGGTTAGTAAATTTACGTCTTAGAACACTATCTCTACCGCCTACTTGTGGCAATGCAGCAAGTTTAGACATTTTATCATCTGCAAATGTTGTTCCACTAACATGACTTTCTTTCACTCTATAAAAGAAACTATCAAACCTAACATTTTGTCCTTTAATATATTGCTTTCCATTATCCCAATCTACAAATGATTCCGATATGCCTCCAACATTGATACTAGGATCTGATTGTGTTTCAATTGCTTCAAAATAATCAAACGAACTTTTAGCCTGATCGTATCCTTTTATAATAAATCCGCCAGTTGCTTTTTCAATAACAACACCACTGTAGTTTGCAATAGTTACTGGAGTAGAGGTATTTAAAAATAATTTGTAGTTTTCTGGTGGAACAAATACATTGCCTTCATTTAGAGGTGTTCTACTATCTAAAATTAATTTAAATTTACTTTTATCAGTAAATCCTCCAACTTTTAATGCAAGTTTATTTTTTAGAGTAGTTAATGTATTTTGATATTCGTCATAATTTGTGTTTATATCACTTACAATATAATTGTAAATGTAGTTTACTAATCCAGAAGTTATGACACGCTGATTATCTGTATATGTATTTGGAAATACCAAATCTCTTAATCTTAAAATAGTATTTGACTCACTGTATACAATGTTGCCTACAGCATTTCTTGACATTCTTGATAAATCATAGCCTAGTCCGATTACTTTTGCTGGTTGATTTAATATCCAAGATGTAATTAACGCAAATGGATATTCACTACCACGTCTCCATGCTGTTTCAGTAGGTGTTTCGTCGCCAAATGTATATGCATCTCTAGCTCTAATAGCAACATAATTTTTTGCATAGTTGCTATCTAACGGACTTAAAAGTTTTCCGTTGGAATCTACTGGAATATGATTTAGTAAACCTGGTCTTTTGTATTTAGAATTTACTACTGTAGGTACGCCAGGTTGGCGAATTACACCATTTTGTAAATCTTCCCATAATACAAAATTGTTGGCTGTGTAGGGTGCCGGCCCGTATACTTCTTCCCACCATTTTGGTTTAATTGTAAAGCCGAGCATTTCCCAAGGATGAGTATGAGGACGATCTGTATCATAAGCATCTTTATAAACAGCTCTCCAAAAACCTGGTAATTTTTTACCAGTAGGTGAAGACATATTTTTATAATTGTATCTAAATGTAAAAGTGTCTTTATAAAAATCGTTATTGGTATAATTAGGATCGCCTGCGATAACAGTCCATTGTACAAAATCAGATACCATGCCTGTATCTATGTTTGCTCTTTCAAATCCTGTGTCTCTATAGTTTCCGCCTACAAAATCATGAATATTAAAAATATCAGGATTATATTCTTGCTTTAAGTTATTGTAAACTCTTCTTTCAAATTCTAATATTAAATCGTCTCTAAAATCGTCATATGCAAACACAATACTACCGTCGTGTCCTTGAATAACTTTTCTAGGTGTTTCATAGGTATCGTCGATAAAAATTTCTGGTTTGTACTTAGGATACAGTCCTAACTTTGTAGGAGTTGCAGGAACAAAACAACCGTCTGTTGTATCGTATTCGTATATTTCAAGCTCGTCTCCTACTTGTAAAGTTGTAAGTACTTTTACGAAACCTTCTTGTGTAAACTCGTAATCTGAGCCGTAACAAAGAGATTTACCATTTAGGTAAACCATTACGCTTCTGTTACTTAATTGGTCTAAGTCAAAGTATTCTGATAATGCAAAAAATTCGCTATCACTTGCTCTTACAATATGAGTTGTGCCTTTTGATGCACCATGTGGTATCATATCTGAAAAGTAAAATGGCATACCTTCAGTTTTTTGACTATTAATTTCTGCTATAATGTTATCAACATGTTGTTTTATTGGACCGTCATATCCTAAATTTTCAGCAACTTGAATAAACAATCTTTTAAACTTTGCGTATTCTAATCTTGCATATTTTAATGTCTTTATAATGTTTGCGTTTTTATCTGTAAGATGATAACTTGCAAGAGCAATTGGGCCAGTATGTTTAACAAATCTTGTTCCGTTTTTAACAATAAACCCTAAGTCTCTTAGGTTGCTTGATCCTGGAAAAATGTTTCCATTATAATCAAAGGTATTTTCTATTATTGTACCTACATGGTCATTTACTTCTGCAATAGTAAAATCTTTAATATTTTCGTTTAAAGGATTTCTTTCTAAATTATAAGCAAGTTCATAATACCCATTTTGATTAGATGGTGTCTTAGAAAAACATCTTAAAATTAAAATATCTCCAGTTTTAAGATTATCAGTAAAAGTAATATACGCAATACCATTAATTCTGTTGATAGTATAATGTACTTCTTCTTTCCTAAAGTAACTATTAACATAAACTTTTACTTCTAAATCATTTAAGTCACCACTACGGTCAAATACATCTACAGCAAAATCATTAAGTTGATCTTCTACATCATATTGTTTAATTACAGCCTGTTTACTAAGTTGATTTGCTTTTTCCCAACCATTTTTACTTTTAAAGTTCGTAATATTACTGTACTGTCTCAAGTAACCCGTTTCTGTATTGACTTTAATTTTTTCGTTATCTTGTTCGTATACAAAGGCATCAGTTACTAGCGGAAAATTAAATTGTATATCACCAAAGTTTTCTATAGCTCTGTATGAAAGAGGGAATCCTAATTCACTGTCGTTAGTACCAGTTCCAATCTTGTAAGCAAAAAGTTCTGTTCCTGCAAATGTTGATGCATTATAAGTTGAAAAACTATTTCCCATTGTATCAAATACATCGAACTTTGGTTGTTGGTTAACCTTTACTTTTTCTTGTGATGCAACCCACGATGTTCCGTCGAAGTAAAATAATTTACCTTTGTATATGTCTCCGCTTTTAACTAGAACAGTTTCATTTTCGGTTGGTATTGCATCATCATCTTCAATTAAACTTATTTGCCTTATATTGTCAATTAAAATAAATTTAACTTTGTAAATTTTTCCTCTAACAAGACGGTCAGTATCTGCATTAAAAATAACACGCATTCCGTCTGCAAGATTTACATTATCAATATTATAACCTGTAGAACCTTCTACTGTACTAAAAGCATCAGTAGTTTTATAATCAATTAAGTCTACATCATGTTTTGCTTGAGTACCATAATTAAATAATTTTAGTCCTGCATTAAATTCAATAATTGGCCTTGACGCCCTAGCAGATTGATCAATACTAGGAACACTATCATTATATTCTGCTGACTTTTCTATAACATCTCTATGGAACCATTTGTTATATCTTGACCATGCATTTCTATCAGGACTAGCTCTATTAATTACAATATAATCTTTTGTTTCTGCAAAGGCACTAGCATTACCAAATGGCAATCTATCAAATCCTTCGCTGTCAAATGGTACTAATTTATTTCCGACATAACTGGCAGGAATAACTAAATCTAATTCGTTAATTAATCTAATGCTTTCGCCTACACCTTCTACAAAAAATTCTTTATCTTTGTAAAACTCAGGAGTTACATTTCCAGCAAATTTTATTTTTAGTCCATTTGATAATGCAACCTTGTTAGCACTTGTATATTGCTTTTTACCAACAATTTCGTTAACATCTATTGATGTATTTTCAATTATATCAAATACTTTAATATACCCACTTGTGTTTATATCACTTTGGCTTACATAATATAATTGATCAGGTGCATTATACGGAACGGTGAATGTAATTTTACCTTGTTCAACATTAACTGGGTCAATTTCATTACCTTCTAAATCAACGGCTGTAATTCCTTGAACATATAGGCTAGAAATATTTTCAGAATCTCCAGATATAACTTTATAACTTCCGTCATTTTGTTTTTCAAGTGTAAACGGAGCATCTGAAAATCTTCTGTTAGTAGAAAACGAAAATGGATGGCCTTGAGTATCAATATCAAATGTATAAGTTTGTCCTCTGTATAATGTTAAAGCAGGATTAGGTTCAAATCCTGGAGGATCAAATTTATAAACTGTATTGTCATCTTGTACTTCAGTAGTTACTGTGTAAGTACTAGTTTCATCTTCCGACTTGCCAAAAACTGTTACAGTTTGAGGGCCATTAGGTAGCCAATAGTATTCTCTAAAGTTTGTAAATTTATCAAAACAAATATTAGGGTTCCAAGCATAGTATTCTTGGCTATTCATTAAACTATGATTAGCATTACTACCATTAAAGTTTTTAATTTGGTTTACATAGTCTGCATAATCAGCATAAAAATTTACATTACCTAAATCATCTACAGATACTGTGGCCGGTTCTAATTGCCTATTTTGTCGTTGTACAGTTACATCTTCTATGTAAGTATCATTAAGCCTATGAGCTTTAGAATTTTTTCTGCCCATATAGCCATTAACTTTTTCTGCTGATCCAGGTTGTACTAACTGATCTAATGTACTAGATAGAATCTTTTTATTTGCTTGCGTTCTAAAATACTTAGGTAAGAGATCAGTGCTTTTTCTTTTCTCTTGATCGCCTGTTGGCAATGGTGATTCTGTCTGATCGTTATCGTAAGCCATTAGTAATAACTTCCTCCACTATTTGGACTAGTTGAACTTACAAAAGAAGTAGAACTAGTTATGCCTACATTGTCTGTGTCGCTAGAAGTTACAACATTACCTGAAGCATTCAGTCTAGTTGCTGTAATTTCATCTATTAATTCTATGTTTGCTACTGTTGCACTATTGATAAAAATTTCATCCGGTTCACTTCTTATTTCAAACAAACTTCCAAATGCTTGTGTAATTTGATTTGGTACAATTACTACACTTACAAGATCAGGAGCAAGTCTGCTCATTATGTATGTTGCCAATTCTTGAAAGTAAAAAGTATCTCCAAAATCCCAATTTTCTAATGCAAAATATTGATTTATTGCTTCTATGCATCTTGTCTTAATATCGTTGTCATTTAAAACTAAGTCTTTATTTTTAACTAACTTAAATGTTGCTTGTAAATCAGTCTTTGCTGTAGAACCAAATAGTTCTTTATATTTTACAGGATGATAAATTACCTCATCACTAATAGATTTTATTTTGTTTAATTCCCTTCCATAAGTTCTAAATAATTCGTCCGAACTTGGTGGAAGCGGTTTTTGTGAAAGTTGGCCATCAATCCACAATCTATAATTTCTATCATATGTCTTAGTAAGCATAAACGTATCAATTAGATTACTTGCACTAGGATCAATTCTGTTATTGCTATCAGCTGTGTGTAAATAATGGAATTTAAGTTTATCTCTACCTATAAATGCTTTATAATCACTAATAGTAACTAATTCATTTTGTGATTGATTATACTGTTTGAAGGTATCACTTGACTGTAAGTAAAAAATATCACCGTCAGTATATGCACTAAGAGGACCTATACTTGTTTGGTTCAAAAATATCTTAATGTTTGCACTAGTTGCATCTACGTATTTGAAGTCTTCTACTCCTGTGCCAGTAATATATTTTTCTTGCATGATTAATTTTGTAAGAGGATTTATATCTTCAGCTACGATATGATCAAATAATTCAGGATCGTCAATGATACCATCATTATCTCTGTCAGCAAATGTAATTTCTATTTTCTTAGTATCTACATAACCTTCTTTGTCTCTATATGCTTCTAAGATATCAAAAGTAAAATCGCTTGTAAACGGTGATGTATTATCAGGCTGGGTGTTTATATTCAGTACTGTAATTTTATCTTTTTTAGTTTTTCCTGTTTTATTATTGTACATTGTGTCAGCACTGTCATAATAAAATTTAATTTCTTTATCGCTTTCAAATACATATTGTAAGCCACGGTAAGTAACTTTGTATGTTTCGCCATTTGTTTCAAATAATATGAGCCAACTTGCATCAAGGTTACTATTAGTTACATTACCTGAAAAGCCTGTACCAAAACTACTACGCTTATCTATATCCGATGCTTTAATTAGTCGCCAAATTCTGTTTGTTTGGTCATAACGCAAGCCAAAATCGTTGTAGGCAAATGCCTGGTCAATTATTTCAACTTTTACATCATCAGTAAGACTTTCTGCAAGTCTTGGTCTCACTTGAACTAGTCTACATCCTGTAGGTATTTTATCACCTAGTGCAATCGCACCTTGTATCTCAGTTAATCCTGGTTGAATACCGTTGCCTGAAACAGCAACTACTTTTGTCCATTTATACAAACTACTACCTACATGATCAGGAGTACCAGCCATTAAACTTCCATCACTCATAAAATGATATCCTTCAGGTGCTTGGAATTTAACTGATGTTCCTGCTTCAATATATTTTAAACTGTTAGTAGTAAAAGTTCCTACGTTGTATGCTTCACCGGTGCTCGATTCAAACTGTCCTGTAAATGTATTTGTGTCTTCACTTACTACTTTCCAAAATACATTCAAATCAAACGTATTAATTTTAGGAAACTTGTCTAGATAAAAATGCTTGACACGCTTGTTATCAAGAATAGGCTCAATTTGATTTATAATAATGCCTTCGATGTCTGTTTGTGTGTCAAAGTTAAAACTTGTTTTATCAATCGTGTATTCTTTATAAACTACACCATCATTGCCATATAAATTTGTATTACTATATTTTCCAGTTGCGTCAACTATATCAAAATATCTAGATATACCACTAGATGTTCTGTTAACACTTTTAACTTTTACAATTTCTTGACTTACTCCTAAAGGAGCAACGTTGTAATCTTCTCCTGTAATCATTCTATTTTGTGTATAGTATGTTGCAGGCGCATTTTGTTTAATGCTTAAATTTGTTTCTGTTCTGCTACCGTTAGCTACTGTAGTTTGCAGGCTTAGTGTAATTGTTAAAGTTTGTACTCTACCTTTTTTGCTAAGATAAGGAATACTAACAGTAATGTTACTAATTGCTGCTGGTGTTATCACCATATTCCTATTTTCGCTAACTCTATAATAGGCTTTAAAGTTACCTTTTGGTAGGTTTCCAAACACACCGTCTGAGAAAATTAAGTTAATGCGATCATCGACTCTAGTTAAAACACTGTAAATGTTTCTAATTTTTTTGTTTATACTATTATAGATTACATTGTTGCCTTCTACAGCATCTAATTTTGACCACAACTCTGACTCGTTGTTGTTACCGTCTAATTTAAATAACCACACATCAGAATCATTAATATTTTCAGCATCGATACCTACAGTCTGATTCGGTGAAGGTTGTGTAACACTAAATTGTCCGCTTTCTAATCTACCTTGTCTAAAGTGTGCAAAAAATCCTGTATTACTACTTCCTGGACCTTGTGTATCATTCCTATAAGTAAATGCAAAGTTATTTCCAGGTACAGGTGGCTCTTCAACTAGACTGCCATCTTCTATATCCATTGACACAACTTCAAATGGTGTGCTTTTTCCTTCTACAGGTTTTTCAAAACTAAAGACAGGAACATCTGTGTTAACACCGTTTACTCTATATTGATCAGTTTGAATTCCGCCTACTACTTCGCTTTTATTTGGTTTGCCAAATACGCCATTTACTGGTAATGAAGCATTAAGTACTTTAATAAACTGTTCATACCAGTTAGAGTTAGTACTGTCATTCCATTGAATTGTTTGTCCTGCTAGGTTTGTACCGTTAGAATCTATAATATCTTCTGTAGTTTTAATACCTGTAAATTTAAGTAGACCATTCGCTGATTGATTTCTACGAGGATTGTAGTTTAATAGCCTAGCTAATCTTAAAACAGATTCACGTCTTTCTGCAAGTTCTAAGAAGTTTTCTCTAGCGTTTAAGTCTATTCTAAATGATAAGTTTTGCCCGAGGAAAGCAATTAAGTCAATTAGTGCAAGATATTCACTAGATTCAATGTAATCGTTAAAATCTTCAGGATAATTAGTCCTGAGATATTCTATCATTGTTCTTCTTAAGTTATCAAAATCGTAACTTTGAAAATCGGCATTACGGAAAGATTGGTAGACTTTCTTCCAATCTTCTGCAACTAATAATCTGTTTTGTCTATCGGTAGCTGACATCTATTTTCCTCGTATAACGTATTTATTATAATGTGTTAAGTACGTGTTTAATTCTTTACGCAAGAAGCCCTGCTTCTCTATCAAACTGTAGTCTCATAGATTCAGCTATACTGTAGTTCAAGTATATTAATGTACACTCAATTTGTATTCCACTTTCATAAGTATCAACTACTACATTGTCTACTAGAACTCTAGGATCATAGTTTATGATCTGTTCAACATTTTCTACAATAGCAGATTTTAATGCTTCTGTAAGAGGATCAAAAAGAACATCCCATATTATTGTACCGAATTCAGGATTTTCTAGTTTTTCGCCTTGACGTATATGAAAATGATTTATTACGTCTTGCTTAATAACCGCAAGATCGTATAATCTAAAACCATCATTAGCAGGGTTTACTGTGCTAATGGACCTATAAGCCGCACTACTTGCAGGTTTCTTTTGTACTTTTTGACTTGATACATTTACTCTTTTGTAAATATTTTTTTCTAACGTGCTCATATCTATATTTACCCCCTATGCAAGTCCTGATTCTCGTGCATTTCTGACCGCTGCAACTAACTCTGTAGTGCTTATTAATGACCTGTTTAATCCATCACCTGCATAATAACTTTCTCCAGGATTTACAATACGTGATGCACCTTGTGTTCTTTGTGTAACTGGTAAACTTGCCCATTCTTGTGCAATAGCTTTTAAAAATGCTGACTCTGAAAGAGATCCTGCAACGTATCTGTCAAGTCCTCTGCCTTGTAGCAATCGTCTAGCCATAGCATCTTGTGTAGTAGGATCAAATTTATCTGTTCTAGATGCAACACCTAACTGATCTACTAGGTAGACTAAGGTTCTTTTAATAATTTGATACCTACCTGCAGCAGAGCTCGCAGAGCCTGCATCTACTGATGCTGTCTGCCAGTCGATAACTTCTTGTATAGTAAGCTGTGTTAGACTTTTTCCATAAAGTGTTTCAGGAGTAATCCTGCTTCCGCCAAATACAGTATTGTAACCTGCGCCTTCTGCTCTACTAATCATATCTAATAAATTACCGTCTGGGCCAACTGTTGAGAATGATTGTGGTGGTGTTAGAGTATCTCCGCCGGATCCTCCTTGTTCTGTAACTGGATTAACTCCACTAGTGTTAGGATCTAAGTTTGGATTAGTGCCGCCACGTGTTCCGTCTCCTGCGGCTCCTGCTGCTGTTGCTCCTGATCCTCCAGAAAAACTCTTTCTAAACGTATCTGCTGAACTTCTATATTGTGCAACACTAAGAACAACAGGATTAGTAATATCTGTTCTTTCGCTTTTTACCATTATTGGATCTAAATTTTCATGTTGATAATATGGCTCGTGTGTCGGCATTCTTTTTACGAAAGTAGAAATATCTGAGGATATGTCTGTTCCGGGTGATGTTTTTGGAACTGTCCAATTTTTAAGATAGATAAAATCTACAGCATCTTCTGCGTCAGTTGCCGCTGTTCCGTTTGTTGCTATATCACTATTAAGATATACATTTGCACCATCTACGTTAACATCTGCTGATGCATTTAAATCTATTAAACCATCTGTTGCTGTTAATTTTCCTACTTTACCAACTAGGTGTAAAGTTTCATCTGTGTTAACGTGTAAATCTTCTACTGTGCGGACATGACCTTGGGCATCTGCTAACACATATAAATTTGCATTTGTGTGATGATGTATATCTCCTTCTACAAGTGTTTTTTGATATCCAGTAACTTTAGTTTCTTGATATCCTTTTACATTTACAAGCATATTTTGTTCTGAAAGCATTTTTGTATCAAACTTACTTTCAATTTGTACGTTACCGCTACCTCCGTTACTTTGAAAGCCAGTATACCTAGCACTTGCTCTTACATTAACATTTCTGCCGCCTTCAATATTAACATCTCTATCTGCTGTTAAATTTATATCCGAGTCACTATGAATAGAAATACTGTCTAATCCGTAAACATCAATTTTACCATCACTAGTTAATTCAACCCATGCTGTTCCCCTACTGTTAGCAATATAGATAAAGTCTTCTGCATTATGCATTAATATCTGATGACCGGTTCGAGTTCTAAATCTCATTACCTCATTATGGGGTATAGTTTTATCCCCAAATAATTCACCGCCTTCTACGTTTGCATATATAGGAGGTCCTGCTGATGCATGAGATACTCTTAGTAATTTGTCATCACCGTCGTCCATAACAAAACTAGAGCCGCCTAAGCGATTAACAAATGCCGAGTATTTTAGTCCTGCTTCACCTTGTAATCCTCTTGGTGCGCCTGAACGCTTGTCAATTGGTCCTGGGGTGCTAATACCAAAAACAGAACTCGGAGCTTCTCTTCTAGCACTAGAAGTTGTTGTTCCTCTGTTTTCATCTCTAATTAAACCTTGTATTTCTAAAGTTTGTGAAAAATCTTTATTATATGGTTTAGGATATCTTGTTGGGTCTCTGCCAGAGCCTCGTTCAACTTTTTTATTATATTCGCCTACAGGTAATTTTAATCCTTGTAGATTGTCGGGTGTTGCTGCGGTAGTTATTTCAGTTGATGCTCTTCCATCAGGAACCATGAAATTCATAAACTTATCTTGAACACATCCTATCCAAAATCCGTTTGATATATCACCTTCTGCAAAAATAACTAGAACACGTGATCCAATATCAGGAGGAACAAACCACATACCATAACTTTTTTGAGTACTTGCATAACCGTCATTTGCCGTTGCTGTATCTAATGATGTTACTCCGTAAAACGGAGACAGATACCTAACCTCAATAGACGTTCCAATTTTTTCAGGTAAACTACCCGAAGTATTATTTTTCAAAACATCTACTTTAAGACTACCCATATAGGTAGGGTCAAGGTTACTTACAACTATAGCCTCGTAAGGACCAGTTCCTATATCATCTAAGTTTCTATAATTTGTACGTCTACTTTGTGGCAATTTTTAACCTCTAGATTTCAATTTCGTCACCAAATTCATCATATGTTGAAACAGGTGTGCTACTACTTACAGCTACTTCGTCGCCGAATTCATTATACGTTACACCACTACTAGTAGTTGTAACAGGTGTACTTACTTCTACACCCTGATTAGTATAAAAATTTGCTATAGCTCTAATTTTATTTCCTGCTTTTACATCATATAAGTTATCTAGTGCATCTGTAGGGAAATAAGGACGCAATGTGGATTCACCAAATTGTCCTGATTGGAATTGTTGCTCTCTTAATGCAAAATCGTTAGCAACCGAATTTACTCCGCTAACTCTAGAACCAGATGCTGCTACAAAACTTGCTTTAGGAGTTCCATCTGGGTTATGAGTTGCGGCATATCTACGATCCCAAGTTTCTTGTGCATTTTGTCCTGATGCAGGTCTTCTTCTTACTGTTTCAGATGATGGTTGAGGTTGTCTTTGTTCTGGCTCAGAAGGTGCTGTCTCTGGAGCATCTTCCGGTACACGTTGACCACTTTCCGGTGTGCCTGGTATTAAACCATTTCTAGGCCAATCTAATTGACCGCCTTCTCGTTTTGCCGCACTAAAATGCATCGCATCAATCGAGCTTCGCCAGTCTCCTCCCCAACCTAATCCGTATTTTTCAGCAAGTGCTTTCATTTGCGACCCTGTGCCGCCTTCTGGCATATCTGTGTATGGTTCAGGAGCATCTTCAGGTCTAGGTCTAATCATAGGGTTTTGTGTAGCGTTTATATCAATGGCCAAGCCACTTGCATGGTAACTAGGACTTGTACTTCCTCTAGCGTTTCTTTGAACATAACCGCCGAGTGATCTAATTTCGTATCCGTAGTCATTTTCTAGTTCGTCAATAAGTCCTTGAAAATTTTCTGCATAGATTGCCGCAACCTGTGTTGTTTTACCTGTAGAAGATCTTATAGTTGCAAGGGCTCCGTTTGAACCACTTGGTGGAACAATTTCGCTGTCTCTTACCGTTGTATTTTCTTGCGGATCAGTACCTACTTCTTCAGTTGGTTCGCCGTCTGCTGTATTAACACCCTCGCATGCAGGTAACTCTACAAGAGCTTGATCGTTACTTATACCTTCTGTACTTTGATTTCGTCTTCTTACCAATTCAAGGGTTTGAGTAAACTTATTTCCACTTATTCTACTATTAACAGTTATGACCTGGTATACTCCGCTAAAACTATCTACAGCAATAGTTTGTCCTGGAAAAAACATAGTACCATTATTGTTATAGTCTATAGGAGTTCTAAAGTTTATAATAACATCTATTTCATTTCTTTGATGATCTATAGAGCCGGTTGCTGTAATATTTTTTGAGCCTCCTCTCGGTGCTGTCCAGTTACCTACTCCGCTATCAGGTATAAAATACGGATCACCCCAAATTTCTAATTCTGCTGTTATAAGATCTGCTTTACTATTCAACAATGCATTATGAAACATCTTAGCAACAGCTTCGCCGTATTGTTTATTGTAACTACCGCCATTAAAATTACCGGCCCTCATTACACTCCTTGTTCTACCTTCAGGCACAGTTTGTCCTGGTGTAGGTCTACCTAGTGCAGGATCTCTTGGAGTAACAGTAATACTTTCTCTATCATTAACAACATCAGATGCTTGTAATTGGCCCATATCCATGCGTATTGCTTGGAAGAATGCTGCATTAAATTTTATTTCAAATCCTAACACATCTTCATTTTGTCCGCTGTAAATGTAATTGTATGTTTTTACACAATGCCTTGCTTTTTGTATCAATCCAGAATTTGCTTGGCTAGGAGCACTAAATCTACTTGCATCAACTTTGTAAGGTACTACATCAAATACATATATTTTTGGTGATTCACCTGTTTCTGTCTCGTGTGCTGAATCTGGTACTACATAACATTTAGCTTCAATTTTAAACCAATCTATTTCGCCCTTGTTGTCTACTCGTTGTAATGCAGATCTACCGTATTCACTAACAAGCACCATTTCTTCTATGACTTTAGTAATTGGTGTTCCTTGTGTAAATTTAAACGTTCTGTTAGTATCGCTAATTGTCATTTCTACACCGTTACGTTTGTAGACATTAGCTTCCTCGTCATATGTATATAATCCTAAGCCAAAAGGACTATCTCCGCCTGCGGTAAATTCTGATATCATAGAACTAGCACCAATAGCATTAAGATTAGTTATACTATCTCCTTTAAGTGACTGTAGCAAAGAATTGCTGCTTGTATCTATACCAATATTTCTAAAAAATGTTGTAAGGCCGTCTTCTTCAACTTCGGCAGCTTGCTCTCCTCGTCTAGAAGATAATGCTTCAGCATCACTAATAGTAGCTCTGTTTTCTGTTGCTGTTGGACTTATATTTCCAATATCTCCTGCTCTTGTAGTTGGAAATCTAATCAAATAATAATCTGAAGCCGGTGAACAAGTGTCTTCGGCAATTTGTTTTAATTTGTCATTTATAATTGTAGACAGTCCTTGCTCTCCTGTAGACAAACATTCTACAAGATCATTTCCTGTAATACTAACAGTATCTTGAAGTGTCATTACATCATCTTGAAATGTTTGTTCATTCCATGGAATGCAATTTACTTGATATGTACTACCGCCCGACTCTACATCAAATTCAACAGTTGTTAGTTTAAAAGGCAATTTTCTATTACTGTACGATACTGGTTTGCCGCCGTCGTCGTCCCAGCCTACAAAATCTAATTCTAACAAATACGGTGCTTGTAAATAGTTTTGAAATCCTGCATCAAAAGCCGCACTTTGTAAAGATTGTAAAAATAACCCCATAGAGTATGGCTCTTTTACACTAAAACTAAAATTAATAGCCTGTGAAGTACCTGTTCTGTTATTAGGAGATATTATAGATGTCATTTCAAAATCATCTATAAAATATTCTAAGTTACCTGCTTCCTCTCCTATAGAATCATAATAAGTTTGTATACGTTTATTATCTATACCGCCGCCACCGGATCTTAGTATAGTAAAATCTGCACCACGCTTAATATACGTCTCTGATGGATTATTTGCACTGTCTGCTGTTAATACACCTAAACTAAAAATACAGTTGTAACTTTGAAATTGTCTTAGCGGATTTTTTATTGTAACACCTGGTGCAGAAGGCTCTCTTTCTGGAGCACTTAGACTTCCTCTAGCAGACTCTGTAAATTTTTCTACAAATTGTTCAACTTCTTGTTCTACAGACTGTAGTGTTAGACTATTGATTTGACTTTCTAGATCTGCAACAGCCGAGTCTATTCCATTTGCTAAACTTCCTGTTAACGGAACTACTTGATCTACTAAATTCTGTGCTTTGCTTGCTAATGAATTGCCAAAGCCGTTTGCAAACTGATTTAAACTAGGAGGAAAAATAGCACTAGGATCGTCAATATTTGCCAAAGACGGTATGCTGTTTCCAAGACTTGCTATTCTATTTTGTAACCCAGCTGTGTCAAGACCAATGCTATCTGGAAGTTGTATGTTAATCTTAGACGATGCATCAAACACATTGCGTGAAACTAAATCAAATTGTTCAGTTAACGCTGCGGTATCGACGCTTTCAACAGCTTCGCCTAGACTACTTGCTAATGTCTGAGCTTTGTTTGAAATAATTGCACTAGGATTAATCATTTATATTCCTAACACTCTTTTTAAACTATCTGGTTTTGGCAGGTATATAGTTGTTCCTGCAACCATATCAAATACAGGATCTTTTAAAATATTCATATTGCGCTGTGCAAATACCCACCATAGTTTAGGACTACCATAATAGTCATATGCAAGTAAATCTGGTCTGTAAGTATACTGTGTTTCTATTGTATATTGTACATCATCTGAAGATGACGGAATTGGACGTATTCGTAATACATCTAATGCACCTGTTCTTGTATAGCCTGTTTTATGCCAAGGACTAGAACTTTTATAATTAGCCATTAAATAAAGCCCTCCCCGCCGTTAACATATCCACCGTTAACAAACTTTTGTAAATTAAATTCACTAACACGTCTTCTTGAAAATGTAGGTTTGAGTGTTATACTTATTTGTGAGTTTGATGGCGCCCAAGTTGTTGCACCATTTTCTGCTCCTTGCAAATCAACAGCAATATAATCAACATCTGCTGGTAAGTCTACTGTAAAGTTTGAAATAACTACAGGAACATTGTTAAAAACATAATCTCCGTATCCGTTTAATCTAACAACAGGAGGAGGTGCTCCTGCGTTTTCAGAACTTTCACCATAAAACATTTTTGTAACTGTTCTTAGATAATGTATAACAGCTACCCAATATCTTCCTTCGTCTGCATTTTCTACAGGAAATTCGCCTGTAATAATAATATCGTCTGCTTGACTGTTTTCGTAAACCTGGAATGGATAGTTTGTATGCACAGGCTGTAAAGTATTGTAATTTGCACTGTGGCTTATAATAATAGTAGGCGTTAAAGGAAAACATAGCCCGCCTGTTGCAGCTAAAGGAGACAGTAGTTTAGCATCTTTTACATTTGGAGAAGTTGGCATTGATAGTTTTACACGCCAATCAGCATCTTTTGCTGTAGCAGAAAAACTTTTACTAACATTTGATTCTACACGACCTGTCTCAGCTGACGGTAAATTTATACTTCTTATAAGTTTGTTAAATCCAGTAGCGCCAAAGGCAAACGATGCTGCATCTTTAATTGCATTATCAATGAATCCTACACCTGTGTTGAGTTTATCTCCAATAAAGTTTTGTACTGACGCTTCTGCATCATTTTGTAGTTGAGTCAGGGCTCTATTAGCCTGTGTCCTGACCGCTCTGCCTATACTGTCAAAGGGATTAGTTGCCATTCAGTTCTCCTATATGTATTATTTAGTTGACATAATTAAGTATGTAGTTTATAATATGACTATTAAACTTGGAGAAACATGTGCGATCTAGAAATTATTTAAACAACAAGGATATCTTATCAGAAATCCACAAATCAAAGAATACGTTTAATAGCTATATAGACCCAGAATACCATCAGTACGATATTATTCTTACAGATATAGAAAAGGTAAACAGATTAACTATTGCAGAAGCAAAAAGAAACAAAGCAAAGCGTCTAAGCAATGCAGACTACGAAACCCGCAAAATGGCCGGTGAAAAGGTAAAACAAGCAGATTGCGAAGTTGACTGGAAAAAGATTACAAAAGAAGAACTAATCTTCCGTATTATGACATTTGATCATATTCCAGATGAACCTGGAAGAAAGAAAAATCCTAAAACTATAGCAGATCACAAGGTAAAATTAAATTTTCCTCCATTTCAACACTATAAATTTAACGAAAATGATGAACTAGTGTGTGTAGGCAAAAGTCATTGGCAAGGCGGCATGGAAAACGGACATTTTGATCATAAACACGGTAAAGCAACTAACAAACTAGCAACTATGTGGTTAAAATTAGTTGATAGGTATGCAACTAGAGGTAACGTTAGAGGTTATACTTACAACGACGAAATGAAGGGGCAAGCAATACTACAACTAGCACAGATAGGACTACAGTTCGATGAATCTAAAAGTAATAATCCTTTTGCTTACTATACCGCTGCTGTTACTAATTCATTTGTTCGTGTCATTAATATAGAAAAACGTAATCAAAATATTAGAGACGATATTTTAGAGATGAACGACTTAAACCCATCATACACACGACAAGCACAAGGTGAATGGGAAGCCGCTGTAAAAAGAAATGAAGAACTAAAAACTTCAATTTTCCAAGAAAGAAAAGTGGTTGACAAAGATTAACTTTTGTTATATTATAAACTAAAAGCCTTACGGAGGACTCAGTTTGTTTAAAAAAGCCGCTGTGTTTACTGATATACACTTTGGTCTAAAAAGTAACAGTCGCGTTCACAATGACGATTGCGAAGAATTTATAGATTGGTATATCAAAACAGCAAAAGAAAACGGATGTGAAACTGGTATTTTCTGTGGAGATTGGCATCACAATCGAAACAGTCTTAACCTCACGACCATGGATGCTACTATTAGAAGTATGGAAAAACTTGGTAAAGCATTTGACAAGTTTATATTCTTCGATGGCAACCATGATTTGTACTACAAAGATAAAAGAGATGTAAACTCTACAGCGTTTGCAAAACACATACCAGGAATTACATTTATCGATGAATTAACTGTAGAAGACGATGTTGCTATTGTCCCATGGCTTGTAGCAGACGAATGGAAAAAAATACAAAAATGTAAGGCAAAATACATGTTTGGACATTTTGAACTTCCAAGTTTTTACATGAATGCTATGGTTAAAATGCCTGATCACGGTGGTGACTTAAACAAAGAACACTTTGCTAATCAAGACTATGTCTTTAGTGGACATTTTCATAAGCGTCAAAATCAAGGCAAAATACATTATATCGGTAATGCTTTCCCTCACAACTATGCAGATGCATGGGATGACGAACGTGGTATGATGATTCTTGACAAAGAAAACAACAAAGAACCAGAGTACATCAATTGGCCGGATTGTCCTAAGTATAGAACTGTTAAACTTTCTAAACTAATCGACGAACAAGACACACTTATAAAAAGCAAAATGTACCTGCGAGTAGAACTTGACATTGATATCAGTTATGAAGAAGCAAGTTTTATAAAAGAAACATTTATCAATCAGTATAACTGTAGAGAAATTACACTTATACCTAAATCACATATTGAAGAAATTAGCACAGACTTAGACATTAGTTCATTTGTTAGTGTTGATCAAATCGTTGCAAGTGAGATATCTGAACTAGACACAGACTCATTTGATAAGAAAAAACTTTTGGAGATATACAACGGATTAACGCATGATTAAAATTAAGGACCTAACCGTTAAAAATTTTATGAGTGTTGGCAACCAAACACAAGCGGTTGACTTTGATAAACAACAACTCACACTAGTACTAGGCGAAAACTTAGATCAAGGAGGTGACGATTCTGGCTCCCGTAATGGTACTGGTAAAACAACTATAATTAATGCGTTAAGTTATGCTCTTTACGGCAACGCTCTTACGAACATAAGAAAAAACAATTTAATTAACAAGACTAATTCTAAAGGAATGTTAGTTACACTTGCTTTTGAAAAAGACAGTGTTCAGTACCGAATTGAGAGAGGTAGATCGCCAAATGTTTTAAAGTTCTATGTCAACAACGAAGAGCAAGTTGACATAGACGAATCTCAAGGTGATAGTCGTAAAACACAGGAATCGATTGATTCTTTATTAGGTATGAGTCACGACATGTTCAAACATGTTGTAGCACTTAACACTTATACAGAACCGTTCTTAAGCATGCGAACAAACGATCAACGTGCTATTATAGAACAGTTACTCGGAATAACTATACTTTCTGAAAAAGCAGATCTTTTAAAAGAAGAAGTACGAAAATCTAAAGACGAACTTACGCAAGAAACTATGCGTATTGATGCAATACAATCTGCTAATTCTAAAATTGACGAAACTATAGAAGGTCTTAAAAGCAAGCAAAAAGCATGGCTTTCAAAACGCACTACAGATGTTGTAAAGCTAAAGGAATCTATCGAAGAACTTGAACACCTTGATATTGATGCAGAACTCGAATCGCACGAAAAACTAGCAAACTGGACTGAGCTAAACAATGCTATTTTGGCTCTTAATAAAGAAAAAAGCACACTCGAGACAGCACAGTTACGTGCCAGTAAGTCTGTTAAAAAAGTCGAAAAAGACATCTTAGAACTAGATAGTGCTACTTGTTATACATGCGGACAGTCTTTACATGCAGACAAAAAAGCAGAAATTTTAGATAAAAAATCTAAAGAATTAGTTGATGCAGACGCATATCTTACAGAAATTACAGACAAACTAAACAGTGTTGAAAAAGAGCTCGGCGATATAGGTGATATCAACGGACGTCCGAACACGTACTACGAAACGTCTAAAGAAGCATATGATCATAGAAACAATGTAGACACTTTAAAAAATGCTTACGAAAACAGAAAAGATGAAGTTGACCCGTATCAGGAACAGATTGACGATCTTGAAGCTAGTGCAAAACAAGATATTGATTGGTCAACAGTTAACGATATAACATCTACAAAAGAGCACCAAGAATTCTTGTTAAAACTTCTAACAAACAAAGACAGTTTTATACGTAAAAAAATTATCGATCAAAATCTAGCATATCTAAACAATAGATTAACATACTATCTAGATAAACTAGGTTTGCCGCACACCGTAACATTCTTAAATGACCTTTCTGTTGAAATTACACAGTTAGGTCAAGACTTAGACTTTGATAATCTATCACGTGGTGAACGTAATAGACTTATACTAGGACTAAGTTTTGCCTTCCGTGACGTTTGGGAAAGTTTATATCAAAATGTTAACTTACTATTCATTGACGAACTTATAGACAGCGGTATGGATTCCAACGGTGTTGAAAACAGTCTTGCTGTACTTAAGAAAATGGGCAGAGAAAGAGAAAAAAATATCTACTTAATCAGTCATAAAGATGAACTTATTGGCAGAGTTAACAACGTTCTTAAAGTTGTAAAAGAAAATGGATTTACCAGTTACGAAAACGATATTGATGTAGTTGAATAATGGATGATACTCACGATAAACTTGTAAAAGCATATTTAGAATATTTTGAAGAGAACGAAAAATTTGAATCTCGTAATTCTGTGCGAACACACGGAAGTGCAAGACGTGCATTACGTAACATACGTACACTTGCAAAATTACGCATGGATGAAATACACGAAAAACACTTAAACAAGGAAAAAAGTCAAAACGAACCTAGCGACGATTAAATGCTAGGTAAGTACCTACATGGAGTGGACTTATAAAGGCAAAAAAATTGAAACCATACCAGAAGAATTTGAAGGCTTCGTATATCTAATAACGAATAAAAAAACAGGGCAAAAATATATAGGCAAAAAACTAGCAAAGTTTAAAACTACAAAGCCACCTCTTAAAGGCAAAAAGAATAAACGTAGAGGCTATAAAGAAAGCGACTGGAAAACCTATTGGGGTAGTTCTGATAGATTAAATGCAGACGTTAAAGCACTAGGCGAAAAAAACTTTACAAGAGAAATATTATACCTATGCAGAGGCAGGGGCGAAATGTCCTACATTGAGGCAAGAGAGCAATTTGACCGCCGTGTATTAGAGAGCGACGAGTATTACAATGGAATTATTAATGTTAGAGTTGGCGGTTCCGATAAATTGCGCAAGGCTTTGCTAGAACACACCATTAAGGCAAAACAATCCAACACCTAAGGTTAGCGGGCCAGTTTAGAAATACCGCTGTGGAAAAAGCATCCGTATAGGAGCACACGTAACACGTTGAGCGGCGTTCGGTAGTAGAGCGTTTGATTGGCGTAGGTTGATTGTTGGCAATCGAAACACCGCACATTGTACATAAAAACCGTATGCACTAGGAACGAAGCAACGGGTAAAAATATAGTGTATTAGCTATAATTTAGAAATTATTGCTTATAAGCTATATTTTGATGTCGACGTAGGTTGGGAAAGGTCAGAGCCCATTGTACAGCGGATAAACACCTACTTCCAAGTCTCGGCTGGAGCGGACTCACATGAAGCACCTTGAGATTAGATGGAACCGTAACAGGTTCCGTCTGACTGAAACAATCTACATGAAACTTAAACATTATCACTACGTGATAATGAGTTCCATATATAATTCACTTCTATCATACATAATTAAATACGAAGTAAACAGTTTGAGCGATAGCGAAAACTTGTTTCGTGAAACGAAACACATAAATATATTAAGTATAATAAGGATGTTTTCATGCGAGTAACTGATGTAATTTTTAAAGAAGATAAAGAAGCTGATCCAAAAATAGTGGCAAAATTTGCTGATATTAGTGATAGCCAAAGATCTTATTACATATATCAATGGGCTAAAGAAAAAGGCATTGATTCTGATGACGCAATGCAACTAGCAGGTTATAAGCGTGGTAGTTATATGGGTGCTGGTTCTTATATGTGGGACTATGATCCTCCAAATGAAAGCATTGAAGAAGCACCTGTTGGAATGATGAAAAAAGCAGGACAAGCTGTTGGTGCTAAAGTTCTTAGCAAAATTGGCATGAAAGGTAAAGCAGGTAACCTTGCTGGTAAAGCTGATTTATCTGATACCGCAAATAATCTTTATAATGAATTTAGAAAGTTTCTTGGCACACAAGGAAAAGATGTAAAAACAGCAACTGGTGAAGAGCTTGCTGGATTTTTAAAATCTAAAGGTGCTAACGTTCCTAATATTCCTACAGGAGTAGTTACTAAACAACAGATTAATGCCGCTATTATGCAAGCGGCTAAAGACGCTATGCTTGGTAAGGCTGGCGTACAAAAACCTGCGCCCGCATCTAGCGGTGCGCCGCAAGCGGCTGGAGGGCCTGCACCTGTTGATGCAAATAAAGATGGCAAGGATGATAAAACTGGTAAGCCTATGCCAAAACAAGCAAAGCAGGCACAACCTAAGATTTCACCAGAATTAATGAAAAAAATTAAAGCACTTAATCCGCAACAGAAAAAAGAATTGGCAAGTATATTATGAAACTAACAGAAGTAGAATCATTTGCACCTAACACACAAAAAATATTGCTAGAAGGTTGGCAAGACTTAACTGAATCTCAAAAAATTGAATTAAATCGTTGGGAAAAAGAATTACATCCTTTGCTAGAACAGTATGTGAAAGTTTGTGAAGCAACACTTACTCCGGATCAAGTAAAAAATATTTTTAGAAGTGCAGAAGAAGTTGCTATGGCAGGTGGCAAGAATAGATGACTTGCTGGCAAAGCTGCAGACGTTGCAAAATTACCAGTTGATCTTGCAAAGAAAGTTGATCAAAAAATTAACCAACTTGGCAAAATGGTTCAAAATGCAGGACCTGTACAAAATGCTGATGCAAAATTTGAAAAATTAAAAGCAGATATTAAATCAAAAAATAGCGACAGTAAAATTGTAAAAGGCATAGAAGCTGTTAGTAACTGGGCAAAAGAAAATCCAGGTAAAGCAACACTAGGTGTTGCTATTTTAACAACAGTAGCGGCTTTTGCAGGAGGACCTGCAGGCGGTGCCGCAGCAGGTTTAATTTTACGTTCAACAAAAGACTTACTCCAAGGTTCTAAACTTTCAAGTGCTGTTGGCAAATCTCTTAAAACAGCGGCATATGGTGCTCTTGCTGGTGCAGCCTTTAGATATATTGAAGATGCTGTTTGGGAAAACATTGCAACAGCAGGTGACGAACAGTTAGCAGGCATGGCTGATAGTTTTGATAAAGCAAATTTAGAATCAGCACAAGAAGCTATCTTTGCAGATAAAGGATTTACTCCTGATGTACTAGAAGGTTCAACTAAACTTACAATGAGTGGTAATATAAACAATTTTTATTACAACTATGATACAGTATTAACTCCAGAACAAATAAGTGATTTTGAAGGTTTTCAACTTTCATTACAAGACGCAGGAAACTTTACTCCTGAATATTATCAAGAAGCTGCAAAGTTTCATGACTTTATGCTAGGAGTGCAAGAACAAAACAAAGAACTTACAGCTCTCTGGGAAGCACTTGGAAATATTCCAGAACAAGAATGGTCACCAGAACAAGTACAGCAATGGTCAGCTGCAAGTGACAATTTAGACAAACTTTTAAACACAATTGAAGCATCGGGCGAAGGAGCAGCGGCTGCTGTAACTGGTGCTATGACCGCTGTTGATAGTAAAGTAACAGATGCTCAAAAAGCAAAACCAATTCCATCAAGTGAGAAAAAACAATTAGAATTAGATCTAAAAGGCGGTAGTACAGCAACACCAGTAGATAAAAACTTTGATAAAAGTCAAAAACTAAGTGACTTTGGTCCTGTAGGAGACAAAGCAGAATCAATTGACATGGAAGAACGTTTTGCATTATTCCTTGCAGAAGCAGATCCTGCTCAAGGAGAACTTCCACTAAACAACCCAAACACAATGGGTGCAAAATTTAAAAGAGGTATCGGCAAAGCTGCAGGTGCTGTTGGCGGCGCAATAAAACAAAAAGCCAAAGACATTGGCAATGTAGTTACAGCAAATAAATTATTTAAAAAATGGAAAGCCGCAGGCGAACCTTTAGATACAGGATCTATTATGAATATCCTACAAGATGTAGGAATGTCAAATGATCAAATTGCACAAATTGGACAGTCTTCAAATGTAGAACTTAAACCTGAAACAGTTCCACAACAACAGCCTAAAAGTCAACAACCAATGATCGACTTAAAGGCTCTTGCAAATGAAATTAAGAAAGCAGGCGTAGCTGCGCAAGTAAAACAACTTTTATTAAAAGTTTAAAAATAAGGCAATCCGCTTTTCTTAGTAGTTTCTAGATTTTCTTTTACAATATCGCTGATAATTTCTCTATCTTCAGGAGGAAGCTCCCACGCTTCATCGATGCTCATACTACCACGCATGTACCATGCTAGTTTGAACAGATTGTAACGCATTTGCTTCACTTCTTTTTCTAGGATATCAACTTCGTGAAGAATTTGCTTTAGAGGTAAGGCTAATATCCTTATACGAAAAAACTTGATTGATCAAAGGTTACAGGAACTTCATACGTTGCCGGAACACCTTTCTCTAGTTCTTCAGGAGTAGCATCTACTATTAAAGGCTTAACTTGGAACTTAGATCTTTCTTGTTCAACGTGATCACTAACTTTTTCAAACAACGTCTTATCAGAATTTTGTATAAATTCACGAATAAACTCTTTATCTGAAACTGTTTCGTCTTCAACTTGAATTTCTGCAATAGACTTTTCAAGTGTAAGCATAGTTAGGTCTGTTAACTTTTTAAAACTTTCATTAAAAGTAGAAAGTTTATCACCTTCGCTAATATTACTGTCATTTAGAACTTTAAATATTCTTTGTTCTTCAAAAGTTTTACGACTTGTTTCTGTAAACTCTGCATATGATAAAGGACGTAGTAACACTTTCATGCCATTTACTTCAACTTCTCTATTGTAGTTTACATTTGAAAATTGATCTAGCATCACTCTAAGATCTAAATCAAAATCTTTTTCTTCACCAATAACTGGAACTTTAATTGACACTTCCATTTTTTCGCCATATGTTGCAATTCGTATTGCAATAAGGCAAGCATCAAGATCCATCGCTGGCATATCCCACGGATTTTTTATCGCAGGTATACAACTTTTAATAACTTCAACAGTTGCTTCACCGTTAAGCAATGCATCTGGAGTTTTAATCATAATTTCATCCCTAGCCGTCATTGGAAATACTGGATACTCGCCGCTTTCAGATACTTCAAGACTTCCCGCAGGGTAAAATTGGCCGCCACTAGGTAACGTTAGATAAATCTTAGGTTGCCTAAAATATTTCTGTAACGGATTTGTTTTTTTGTTTTCCATATTTTCTCCTGGCTAAATACTATGTAAATGTATATACCATATTTATTTATATACGTACTTAACTGGATCTAAAAATAAGTGGCTGACGAAATTAAAATTGAAAATGTAGGTGGCGAAAGCGGTGTTGCAAGTGAAGTAACACTAGCTCGACTAGTCACGGCCATGGAAAAAATGGCCAAAGCAAATGGCGGCGACGGCCAAGGCCAAGCGGCTAAAACACAAAAAGCCTACAATGACGCACAAAAAGAAGGTATTAAAGTATCTACAAAACATAGAGATGCTGTAAAAGATAATACCGACGCTGTACAAGAAAATACCAAATATCTAAATCTAATGGGAGGCGGGTTAATGCGCCTCGCTATGAATGGTATTGGTGCAGCTGTTGGATCACTTAAAGGTTTTGCAGAAGAGCTTTTACACGGAGGAGATACACTTAGTAGTTTTGCACAGCATGTTCCTATAGTTGGAAGTGCATTGACTATGTTTACCGGAATAATTGATAACAGTTATTCTAATTTTAAAATGATGGCTGCAAGTGGTGCAGACTTTGGATACAGTTTAGCAGATCTAAGGCAGACCGCAGCTGATGCACGTTTACCACTAGAAGAATTTTCTTCAATGGTAGCCAACAACAGCAAAATGTTAGCCGCATTTGGTGGTAATGTTACACAAGGTGCAAGACAAGTTGCACAAATGACTGACAATTTAGGTGGTGAAACACTAGTTCAACTACAAGCAATGGGCTTGTCAATGGAACAGATAAACGAACAAATGAGTTTATCTGCTTATTTAAACAGGGCAGGATCGAGAGCAGAAGTTCAAGATAGAGCCGCTCAAGCAGAAGCAGCGGCCAGTTTAACCAAAAACATGTTAACACTTTCAAAGTTAACAGGCGAAGATATTAAAACACAGCAAGATAAAATTGCACAAGCCCAAATGGACCTGGCTTTCCAAATGGAACTTGCAAGAATGGACAAAGATGAGCGTGATAAAATGAATGCTCTTATGACAGATGCTATGGCACAAGGAGGCCAAGTTGCTGTTGATGCTCTAAAAGCTGAATTTTTAGGAATGCCGCCAATAACAAGAGATTTACAATTATATAATGCAACACAATCTGAGTCTGCGGCAATATTAAGAAATCAATTAGGACAAGCACTAGACGAAAGTGTAACTTTAGAACAGTTTAGGTCAACGCAAGGCGACAGAATAGCCGACTATTTAGAATCACAAGTAAGAAGTGCAGGAAACTTAGAAAATCTATTACAAGCTGCGGCCGCAGGTGCTGAAGGTGTACCTAGTGAAATAGCAAACTTGTTTTCTGGTAACCAAGAACTACTATCAAGGTATTTTCGAGACACAGGTGAAGGACTTATCTTTGCAAGAGATGCATTCATGGAAGATTACGAAGCTGGAAGAGTTACCCCACCTGATGACGGTGAACTAAATGCAATGGGTGAATTCTTAACAGCGGTCGGCGAAGCTAAAAAAGCTCTCATGGAAAACTTTATTAATCCGTTAGTAAGTGTTCTTACTCCAGTATTAAACGAATTTACTTCTTGGTTCCAAGGTTTTGTAGGAGAAGAAGGTGAAGGATCAAAATTCCAAACGGCTTTAACAACATTTAAAGAATTTTTAGTAGGAACAGACGGATCAGGCGGTGCCGCAGGCGCTGTTAAAGACTTTCTTGAGGCATTTGCTGAAGATCCAAAGCAAGCAATAGCGGATGCATTTGCAGATATAAGTGCTGCACTAAGTCCACATCTTGAAGCACTAGGAACTACGCTAATGAACGGTGTATTCACAGCAATTAAAGATGGATTCACAGCACTGTTTTCAGATCCGCTAGTAATAGCAGGGTTAGTAGCCGCTATAACCGGACTTTTTGGCGCAAGAGCGGTAGTAAGTGCATTGGCTGCAGGTGCAACTAGTCTTGCTGGAAGACTAATGCCAGGCCGCACCCCTACTACTGGTACTGGTACCAGTGCGGCAGGAACAACAGGAAGAATGGGTGCCGCTAAAGGTATACTTAGAAGGCTTGGTCCGTTAGGTTTATTATTAGGTGCATACGAAATTGGTAGTACTCTAACCGACGATACACTTACAAGAGAAGAAAAACAACAAAGTGTAGCAGAAACAGGCGGCGGCATGGCAGGTGCAGCGGCAGGTGCAGCGGCAGGTGCGTTAGCAGGTTCAGTAGTTCCAATAGTAGGTACAGCAATTGGTGGTTTATTAGGCGGCGCACTAGGTTGGTGGGGCGGTTCAGCAGCTGGCGGTGCAATAAACGAGTCATTGACAGCAGATGGTGCTACTCCGGAACAGGCCCAAGTTGCTGAACAATTAGGAATTTCAGAGGACGCTGTTGCGAATTTAGAGAAACTAAGTGGCATCGGTGCAGGCATGGAGAGAGTTGCAGGAGCATTTGAGAGAATCAATGCTTTAGAAAACTTCAAAGATAATATAGAAGTTTTTGAAAATGGACTTGACACAACAGCACTTTCACAGTATAATAGAAATATGCAAGAACTAGCAAGAGCTCTTGAAGACATGAATGACGCATTAGCAGAAACTAACAGCGGCGGCTTGTTTGGTGGAGGATCTGGAGTAGCAGCGGCTGATGTAATTAAGAACATGGGTTCAGGAATGGGCGAAGAAGTAGCAAATCAGTTAAATACTAGACTAGAAACAATGAATACATTACTATCTGAAATAAGAGACATAAACAGACAGCATAGAAATCTAACAAGAGAGATGGTTGACTAAAGGATAACAATGAGCTGGAAGAAATATTTTACACCTGTACCAACAGGAAACAATGCAGACGGAAGTTACAGTCCTTTTGCTGGTTTAAATAGCGGATTACAGCCAGGTCCGGCGGCTAGAAACTATAACTCACACTTACCTGATGTATATGTTGGTAGTCCTAATCGTGTTGAACGTTATGGTCAATACAACACAATGGACAGTGATTCGGAAGTCAATGCTGCACTAGACATTCTCGCTGAGTTTTGTACTCAAAAGAACGATCAAAACAATACAAATTTCTCTTTTGAGTTTAAAAATAAAGCAACAAATACAGAAATAACAATTTTACAAAAATATTTACAACAATGGTGTAAACTAAACAAGTTTGAAACACGTATGTTTAGATTAATACGTAACGCTTTCAAATACGGCGATCAAATTTTTGTTAGAGATCCAGAAACTGCCAAACTTTTCCATGTTGATGCGGCCAACTTAACAAAAATTATTGTTAATGAGTCAGAAGGTAAAACACCAGAGCAATATGTTATAAAAGACTTTAATCTAAATTTTAAAGATCTTGTAGCAACAACACCACATCAAACAAATGGCCAAGTAAACAATGGCGGAATGGGTAGTCATCAAAGTGCAAGTGCTGGTAAAGGTTACATAGGAAGCCAATCTGCAAGTCAAGCAGGTACTAGATGGAGCAGAGAAGAAGCAGAAATTGCTGTTGATGCTAAACATGTAGTTCATTTAAGTATGAGTGAAGGTTTAGACAACAATTATCCATTTGGTAATTCTTTGCTAGAAACTATTTTTAAAGTTTATAAGCAAAAAGAACTACTTGAAGATGCAATTATTATATACAGAGTACAACGTGCTCCAGAAAGGCGTGTATTTTATGTTGATGTAGGTAACATGCCTAGTCACTTAGCAATGCAATTCGTAGAAAGAGTTAAAACCGAGATCCACCAGAGACGTATTCCAAGCCAAACAGGCGGGGGTACGAATGTTATAGACAGTAGTTACAACCCGTTAAGCATAAATGAAGATTATTTCTTTCCGCAAACAGCAGAAGGTAGAGGATCTAAAGTAGAAACGTTGCCTGGTGGTACTAATTTAGGTGAAATTGACGATTTACGTTACTTTACTAATAAGCTCGTGCGTGGTTTACGTATTCCGTCCTCATATTTGCCCACAGGTGCTGAAGATGCAAGTAGTCAGTACAACGATGGAAGAGTAGGAACAGCGTATATACAAGAATTAAGATTCAATACATATTGCGAACGCCTGCAAAACATGCTAATCGAAGAATTTGATCAAGAATTTAAAAAATACTTGTTAGAAAAAGGTGTAAATGTTGATACTTCAATGTTTGATCTTAAATTTCAACCTCCACAGAACTTTGCAGCATACAGACAAAGCGAAGTTGACAATGCTAGAGTACCTACATACACACAAATGAGTGCAATACCATATATTTCTAATAGATTTGCACTAAAAAGGTTCTTAGGCATGACAGAAGAAGAAATTGCAGAGAATGAACGTTTATGGCGTGAAGAAAATGACGAAAATCTTGAAACTCCAGCAACAGATGCCGCAGGAGAAATGCGTAGTGGTGGTATTTCAGGAGCAGGAATAGATGCAGATATGGGCGGAATGGAAGATGTAGACGCATCTGTCCCATCAGAAGACGGTGGAGAAGGAACTCCTCCAGAAACTACAACAGGCCAAGAGCTAGGCGCTAGTCCGGCAACTACAGACCAAACGGTATAAATACAATATGATACTTAGAGAATTATTTTATTTTGATAGAGAAACTATTGAGCCCGTAGAAGACAAGAGCTACGAGCCGCAACACGACGATTCACCTGTAAAAGCAACTGATACAAGGCAAACTAGATTAACGCTCGGTCAAATTAATAGAATTCGTAAAGCGTCTGAGTTACATCAAGAAGAAGTAGACAACGAATTAGACTTTATTAGACAGATGTACGGAATAGCAGCACAAGCGGAGGCCGGCGGTGCTGTTTAATGGCAAAAATAGATAAGACTCTTTATACAAAAGAGGAATGGCGGATTATTAAAAACCGCCGCAGACTAGAAAAAGAACTCCAAAAACAAAAACAACGTATTGCTGAAACAAAGCATTCAGCGAAAACTAGCATTGCCTTTGTCTTAGGCAACGGTGTTAGCAGAAAGTCGATATTACCAGAGGATTTACAAAAGCATGGCCGAGTTTATGGTTGTAATGCTTTGTACAGGACCTTTTCTCCTGACTATTTAATTGCTGTAGACGTTAAAATGATACTAGAAATATCACGTAGTGGGTATCAAAATACAAATCAAGTATGGACAAATCATAATAAAGCATATTCAGAAATTAAAAACATTAATTATTTTCAACCAAGTAAAGGCTGGAGTAGTGGTCCAACAGCATTATGGCTAGCAGCTGAACACGAATACGAAGATATTTACATATTAGGGTTTGACTTCCAAGGATTAGATAACGGATCTAAATTTAATAACCTATACGCCGATACAAAAAACTATAAAAAAAGCAATGAAGCCGCAACATTTTACGGTAATTGGCTACGACAAACCAAACAAGTTATAAGAGATAACAAAAAAACAAACTTTCATAGAGTTATAGCACCAGATAATTATCAGCCTATAGAACTAAATAATTTTGATAACTTTAGTACAATAGAGCTTGGAGATTTTAAAAAAATCTTCAATTTTTCCTAACATATGCAAAAAAGGCCTCTTTTGAGCCTATATCTACGCATATTTCCCCCATTTTGTTAAATAATAGTGACAGCCTTACCATAGGTATAACTTTTATAGGAGAACAAAAATGGCAGATAAAAACAAGTTCGAAGAAATGCTCGAGCGTCTTGTTAATGAAGACAAAGCTGGTGCAGAAGAACTATTCCACGAAATTGTTGTAGAGAAGTCAAGAGACATCTATGCAAACTTAATTGAACAAGATTTAGAAATCGAAGAAGAAGACAAAGAAGTCGAAGAAACTACTGACGAAGAAGTAGATGAAGCTACTGACGAAGAAGTAGATGAAGCATCTGATGAAGAAGTAGATGAGTCAAGCGACGAAGAAGTTGACGAAAACTTTGATTTAGACGAATTTGAAGTCGAAGGTGAGCCTGAAATGGGCGGAGATCCAGTAGACGACATGATGGGTGACATCGAAGCAGGCGACGACGAAGAAGGCGACGAAGAAGGTGAAGAAGATGAAGACCTTGAAGATCGCGTAGTTGACCTTGAAGATGCACTAGACGACCTAAAAGCTGAATTTGAAAAAATGATGGGCGACGAAGGCGAAGGCGACGAAGCTGGTGAAGAAGAGCCAGAAGAAGCATTTGCATTTGAAGCAACTGACGAAGAAGTAGACGAAGCTGCTGACGAAGAAGTAGACGAAGCATCTGATGAAGAAGTTGACGAAGCTGATGAAAAAGAAGTAGAAGAGTCTAAGTCTGCAAAATCAGAAAGAGAACAAATGCGCGAGTACGTTGACAAAGTAGCAGGCGGACACGGCGCAGAAAAGAAAAGCTCAGGCGACAATGGCGACAACACAAAGTCACCAGTAGCAGGAGCAAATGACATGGGTGGCACTTCAGCTAACATCGCTAAAGGCGGAGAAGCAGGAAGCGGCGACCATGCTGGTCTAGGTGATTTAAACGCAAAAGACCAAGATGGCGGAAACATCAATGTACCAGGCGGTAAAGCGTCTAAAGCTGGCAAAAGCGAGCCAGGACACGGTGCAGAGAAAAAAGGTAAGCCAGAAAACGCTGATAACAAATCATCTGTAGTCGGCAAGTAAATAAGGAAGCTGAATGGGAAACCTACTAAGAGAGCATCTGACATTCGACCAAGCACAAATGGTTGTTGAGTCTGCTAACGAAGGAAAGGATCTTTACCTAAAAGGTATTTGCATCCAGGGCGGTGTACGCAATGCAAACCAGCGTGTGTATCCTGTAGAAGAAATTGGCAGGGCTGTCAAAACTCTCAACGATCAAATTCAAGGAGGATATAGTGTTCTCGGAGAGGTAGATCATCCAGAAGGACTTAACATTAACCTGGACCGTGTATCACACATGATAACTGAAACATGGATGGACGGACCAAATGGTTACGGTAAACTTAAAATATTACCAACCCCGATGGGGCAACTAGTTAAAACAATGCTCGAGAGCGGAGTTAAACTAGGTGTCTCGTCTAGGGGATCTGGTAACGTATCAGAAGACGGAAGCGGTCAAGTTTCCGACTTTGAAATCATAACGGTGGACGTTGTTGCACAACCCAGTGCTCCAGGTGCGTACCCTACGCCAATATACGAACACTTGATGAACACCCGCGGAGGGTACCAGGCATTTGAATTAGCACAGGCAACTAAAGAAGACCAAAAGGCACAGAAATACTTAAAAGAGAGCTTATTAAAAATAATAAGCGGGCTCCGATAAATGAGGAGAAAATAATATGTTGGAAGCATTAAAATCACTCTTCGAGAGCACAGCACTTTCTGAAGAAGTAAAAGCAGAAATACAAGAAGCTTGGGAAGCGAAGATCAACGAGAATCGTCAACAAGTTACAGCTGAACTTCGTGAAGAATTCGCTAAAAAATACGAGCATGATAAATCAACTATGGTTGAAGCAATCGATGCAATGTTGTCTGAAAAGCTAATTGAAGAAATTTCAGAGTTTGCAGATGATCGTAAACAACTAGCTGAAGCAAAAGCAAAATATGCAATAGCAATGCGCGAAAACGCAGACCTAATGAAGAATTTTGTTTTAGAGCAGCTACAAAAAGAAGTAAGCGAACTACACGAAGACAAAAAAGCAATGGCTATTAAAGCCGCTCAGTTGGAAGAATTTGTAGTTGAAGCTCTTTCTAAAGAAATTGCAGAGTTCTATGAAGATAAAAAAGATTTAGCAGAAACGAAAGTACGTTTAGTACGTGAAGCTAAAGAACACTTCAAGAAGGTTAAATCTAACTTTATTGAAAGAAGTGCTACAGCGGTATCAGAAACAGTTGATAAAGTCCTTAAAGGAGAAATTACTCAACTTAAAGAAGATATTGAAGAAGCACGAAGAAATGATTTTGGGCGCAAAATATTTGAAGCATTCAGCAATGAGTATTCAAATAGCTACCTAAATGAAAAAAGCGAAAGTGCTAAGTTACTAAAAGTTGTTGAGTTGAAAGACAAGCAACTTGCAGAAGCAAAAGCATTTGCTGAAAAAGCAAAGAATATTGCAGAAGCTCAAAAGGCAGAAAACAATAAACTTGTAGAATCAGCAAACCGCGAAAAGATCATGCGTGGTCTAATTGCTCCATTGAGCAGAGATCAGCAAGAGATTATGACAGACTTACTGGAATCAGTACAAACAGATAGACTTCAAAAATCATTTGACAAGTACTTACCATCAGTTATCGATGGCCAGGCTCCAGCAAAGCGTAAGGCTATATTATCAGAGGCAACAGAAGTTACAGGCAACAGAAAAGAAAACACGACACATATCAAAGCAGACGAGTCAAAAGTACTTGATATACGCCGTCTAGCTGGAATTAAATAAGGAGAAAATGATGTCAGAACTATTAGAAAGTCGCTGGACAGAAACCAAAGACGCTCTTCTTGAAGGCCTGGACGGTAACAAGAAGGCGGTAATGGCTGCCACACTAGAAAACACTCGTAAGTATTTGTCTGAGAGTGCAACAGCTGGAGCAACATCCGCTGGTAACGTAGCTACACTAAACCGTGTAATCCTACCAGTTATCAGACGTGTTATGCCAACTGTTATTGCTAACGAGCTAGTTGGTGTTCAACCAATGACTGGCCCAGTTGGCCAAATCCACACTCTACGTGTTCGTTACGCTGAAGCTTTTGATAGCACAAGCGGAACTGATACTGTAGCAGGTGAAGAGGCACTTAGCCCATTCAAGATTGCGGAAGGATATTCCGGTGCAGCTGACGATAAAGCCGCTACAACAGCAGCTTTAGAAGGTCAAGCTGGACGTAAATTGTCCATCCAAATCTTAAAGCAAACTGTAGAAGCTAAATCCAGAAAGCTATCAGCTCGTTGGACTTTTGAAGCTGCACAGGATGCACAATCAATGCACGGTATTGATGTTGAAGCAGAAATTATGGCTGCATTAGCACAAGAAATTACCGCTGAGATTGACCAAGAAGTTTTAGCAAGCCTAAACAGCCTAGCTGGTAATGCTGCTGAAACATATGACCAAAGTGCTGTATCAGGTACAGCAACATTCGTTGGTGACGAGCATGCTGCATTAGCTGTTCAAATCAACAGAGTTGCAAACTTGATTGCACAGCGTACACGTAGAGGCGCAGGTAACTACGCTGTTGTTAGCCCATTTGCGTTAACAATTCTACAAAGTGCTACAACTTCTGCGTTCGCAAGAACAACTGAAGGTACATTCGAAGCACCAACTAACACTAAAATGGTTGGTACATTGAATAACGCAATGAAAGTGTACGTCAACACATACAGTGCAGACGATGCACCAGTACTTGTTGGTTATAAGGGTTCAAGTGAATCAGACGCACCAGCGTTCTATTGCCCATACATTCCACTAATGTCAAGTGGTGTTGTGCTTGATCCAGCAACATTCGAGCCAACTGTGTCATTTATGACCAGATATGGTTACGTTGAGCTATCAAACACAGCTTCATCACTTGGTAACGCAGCAGATTACTTAGGTAAAGTTGCGATTACTAACGGAAGCGTGAGCTTTAGCTAAGTTTTACTTAAAACGAGAAAATAGGGCCTTAGGGCCCTATTTTTTTGACTACGGTTTTACTTGTTCATTACATACATTGTAACTTCAAAGCCAAAACGCATTTCTGTATAGCTAGGTTTTGTCCACATAACAATCTCCTTTCAATTATTATTTAAACACACTTTTTGACAAAAATCTTGCAGAAAATCATTAATTTTTCATAAAAAGTGGTTGACTTTTATTTTAAAGATGTTATATTAATAACATAAGCAACAAAGACTTAGCTAGTCAATGTTTATAGTGCAAGGAAGAGGCGTTTACCAGAGCGTCGAACTTGACTGTTTAGGGGTGGTACCCAGGTGTTGTACTGGAAACAGGCAATGTCACATCGCTCTACCGAGCGGAAGCAGGTTGTCGCGGAGATGAAATGGTATTTGGTCCGTGGCTTGTAGGTGTAACCGAGTCCTACCTATTTTGCTTATTCTTAAAGCCCGCCACTGTGCGGGCTTTCTTCTTATTTGATAAATACTTGTGTCAGATAGTGTGCCGCAAGGCGGACTTATGCTGTTACCCACAGCGTACCGGATAGAACCCGGATAGGACTACTTTATAGGAGAAAACAAATGGGAAGACCACTTAATAAAAGATACTTTGGACCTGCTACAGCAGGTGGCAATGAAATCAAAGTAGATTTCTATGATGGCACATCAGCTGTTCTAGAAGGCTACATTGTAAAACAATTAGGATCTAAAAAGTTTCGTGTTGCCGCAATTGGCACACCAGGAACTACATACGATCGTTTTTTAACTACAGGAAAATTACCTGCTGCTTTAACAGGCGAAGAAATGTGCATCAGTGTTAAAGGTGATGACGGTGAAACTTACGGCGTTAGTAAAATTTCAGGACGTAAGGCAACTATCATTGCTCACAGTGCAACAGGTTCGAATGCATTAAACGGACAATCGATTCCATGGAACTTCACAGTAAGTGCTGTTGACGGTGCTGTACAAGTTGAAGAAGCTGGTGATGATGACGTACTACTTGGTACTGACGACGACGACTTCACTGAAGACGCATAAGGATAATAACTTATGGACAAGTATTTAAGAGTAGCTGACGGCAACTACAGAGTAGTTGTTAAAGAAGGTGGTAGAATTACACTTGATACAGGTACGGAAGTTGGAGATGTTTACATCACCGGCAACCTAGTTGTTGAAGGCACTACTACTACTCTTGATACAGTCAACACTGTTGTTGAAGACAATATCATTGAACTTAACAAAGGCGAAACCGGAAACGGCATTACTAGAGATGGCGCTTCCGGTATTCGTGTTGATAGGGGTACAATACAAGACGCTCAATTCTTATTTGTAGAAAATGTAACTTGGACAGATACAGCTAACGGAGGCACAGTTGATAAAGGTGCTTGGTCATCGAGATACCCAGGAGGTAGAATCGGAGGCATTGAAACTGTAAGTATTACAACACCGGGCGTAGATTTAAACTTACTTGGTAGATATACATTATCAGGTGTAAGTACAGCAAACCCCGGAGTTGTTACTGTTACAGGAACAGCAAACTATGAGCAACGAGTTACTGATGACGACCATATACCTAACAAAAAATATGTAGATGATGCTATCTTTAACTTCTTTGGTACTGTTGTACCTAACAGAGTTCAAGTAGGCGATACTAAGGTACATGTGTATGATGACAGTGTTTCGGGTCCTAGTAGAGCAGAAACTGTTGTTGACGGTAACTTAGTTCAAGATGTTAGAGCAACTTGGACTGATACACATGGAATACGTATTGAACAAACTGTTCATGGTACTGAAATTAAAACACTTGGTACAAGTCAAGAAGATTTAATATTAAGTGCAACTGGTACCGGACATGTTGTAGTTGACGACAACTTAAGATTAGGTTATACTCCACACGAAGGTGTTGACGGAATAACCGATCCAGTAGAACCAGATGACGGAATACTGTTGTATGCTAAACCATCTCAATCAGCAGGCACAGGTATGTATTTCGTAAATGCACAAAACCAACGAGATGAAATTATAAGTAGAAATAGAGCACTAGTTTATAGTATGCTCTTTTAAGGAAATAATATGGCAATAGTTAATACAGCAATAATTGATCAAGGTGGCGGAGATTATAGACACATTATGTTAACTGTTCCTGCTAATAAGTCATATGCTATTACTAATATTTTAGTTTGCAATACTTATGACCCAAGTGCGTCTAATCCAGAAAACGAAACTTGTGAATTTGATTTACATTTTGTTCCATCAAACGGATCATACAGTGACACTATTACATCTGTAGTTAGACGCTTGTCATTACCAGCAGGCGAAACATTTACATTAGATACAGAAAAAATAGTATTAGACGCAGGCGACTCTGTTCAAATTAACGGAGGACCGTCAGCAAGCGGAACAGGAAGACTTGCTTGCACAGTTAGTTATTTGGAAATTACATAATGAGATTATTGAAGGCACAAAATACAAACCGTAGAACAATTTACGGAAGAGGAGTACAGTTTGATGTAGACGATCAAGTCTATATGGAAAGTACTAATAGTATACGTGTGCCCAAAGGTACTACAGCTCAGCGACCAGCAAATCCTGAAGAAGGACACTTTAGATATAATACAGATGATACTAGATTTGAAGTGTATGAAAACGGAGCCTGGCGCGGTGTTAGAGCTGTAGCCCCGGTTGGCGTTGGAATAACCCAACAGAGCTTAGGTAATGGCGATGCGTCAGAAACAGTATTCGGCCCATTAGCAAGCAACGATCCTGAATATCCGGTTCCAGTAGCCGCACAAAACGTTCTAGTATTTGTTGAAAACGTGTTTCAAATAAGCACAACAAACTATACATTAGAACAAAGCGTTAGCGGAAGTTTAACAGGCCCTAATGCTCCATACGCTGATGGTTGGTATCTTAAATTTACATCAGCACCAGACCTTAATAAGCCAGTAACTGTACTACATAACTTCGACAAGTAATCCAATAAATACAAGTAGGAGAACTTTAAATGTCGCAAGTAGGTAGAATCTCAGGACCACTATTATTCGCTAATCTAGAAAGAAACGGCATTGATCTGGCCTTTGAAACAGACTTACTTTACCTTGATGTTAATAATGGCAAAATAGGTATAAGAAATAATGCTCCTACTAACGATTTACATGTTTTAGATACTACTAGAACTACTACATTATACGGCGATACACAAGCAGATATTGCTAATATAAACTTTCAAAACTCAACAATACAGCCTTTTCCGGGACAATTATTTCTTGATGCTAGATATAAGATAACATCTTCAAACGCTAAAACAGGCGACATTTTTATAGATGATAATTACATATCTACTACAAATAGCAATTCTAATTTAGAACTACGTCCTAACGGAACGGGTCGTGTAGAAGTTTACAGCGATCTACATACAGACGGTAATATACATGCAACAGGCAATATCACTCTTGATGGTAACATTATTTTTGGCGACACCGGTGATGATTCAACAGCATTAAATGATACTGTAACATTTCAAACTGATGTAAACAGTAATATAGATCCTACAGTCACAGAAGTATACGATTTAGGAAAGTATAACAAGCGTTGGTTAGAATTGAATACTAGGCTTGTTAATGGTGTTGCTGTTGAATCTAGTAGTTTTATATTAGGCGGAGTTGACCTTAATAATAGACCAGGTAAAACTTATTACGTATCTAAAAATGGCGACAATGACTACACTGGTACACATGTACAACACCCATTTGAAACTATTGATTATGCTGTAACGCAAGCAACGGCAGGAGATACTATCCATGTATTTCCTGGAGAGTACGAAGAATCTACACCAATTGTTGTTCCTGCAGGTGTTACAGTAGTTGGTCACGATTTAAGAAACACAGTTATTACACCGCCAAGTAGTCAAAGCTCTACAGATATATTTCATCTTAACGGCGAAAGTACCGTAGCAAATTTTACAATTAAAGATTTCTTTTATGACAGTGTAAATGACACAGGTTATGCTTTTAGATTTGCTCCTAATGCAACAATTACAACACGTAGTCCTTATGTTCAAAACGTTACAGTAAGCACACAAGGTAGCACAACTAGTGCAAGCGATCCTAGAGGATATGCTAGTGGCGATGCTGGTAAAGGTGCGTTAGTAGACGGAGCAAGTGTATTAGGTACAAGCAATGAAGCAAGCATGTTGTTCCATGCTGTAACATTTATTACACCAGGTGTAGATGCACTTACAATGACAAATGGTGTTAGGGTAGAGTGGTTAAATTCATTTACATATTTTGCAGACAGAGGTTTATATGCTGTTAATGGTGCAACAGGACATTTAAGCACAGACGGAAGTACAATTAAGTACGGTGCAGAACTACGCTCAATTGGTTCAGCAAACGTATACGGTAACAAAGGCGCTGAAGCAGATGGCGCTGATACATTAATGTATCTTATTCAACACAACTTTGGTTATATAGGATCTGGAAAATTTGTAGACAATGATCCTAGCAGAGTTATACAGACAAATGAAACTATTGAATTAAACTCGGGTAAAATTTATTACAGTTCTACGGACCATTTAGGAAATTTTAGAGTAGGCGATCAGTTTTTTGTTGATCTAGAAACTGGTAACAGTACACTAACTATTGACGAATCTACAGTTAATGCATTAGCAGGACTAACTGTTACAACTAACGGAAATATTGCAATTATTGATGGCAATAAAGTTCAAAATCAAAATATAAGATTTAGCGGCAACACAATTGAAAGCCTATCAGGCGAAATTAATATTGACAGTCCTGCTAGTACCTTTATAAATCTAAACGGCAATACTAACCTTGTAGGTAATTTAGACATTACAGATAACTTTACGTTTGATGGCACACTTTCATTAGCAGGCGATCAACCTACAGACACAGTAACGTTTAATACAGAATTTAGTCAAGATTTAGAACCCAATCAAGACTTAACTTTTACTTTAGGTAACGAAACAAAAAGGTGGAATTGGACTTATGTAAATGATGCAGAAATAGACGGCGTCACTATAGAAACAAATTATATTACTTCAAACGAATCGAATGCAGACTTAGAACTTAGAGCTAGTGGAACTGGTAAAGTTAATATTACAGATCAAGTTAATATTAATAATCAACTTACAGCATTAGGAACAAGTACTTTTCAAAATGTTTCACTACAAGTGTTAACAAGTAATGCAGACTTAGAAGCAACAAACTTTAGTATTAACGATTTTAATATCCAAGGAAATCTTGACATTCAAGGAGAAGCCCAACTAGAGAATATACTAATTGATGATAATTTTATTACTACTACACAAAGTAATAGCGATTTAGAATTAAGAGCTGCAGGTACAGGCGAAGTTACTACACAAGAATTAGTAAGAGTTAACGGGTTATTAATTAACGAAAGTACACTACAGACTGGAAATGTAGACATTGCTGGAACTGTGACATTTGGAACTTTAGAAACTGACGAAATAAGAATTAATAACAACACAATAGAAGCATTTAACACTAATCAAGACTTAAACTTAGATGCAAACGGTACCGGCGAAGTTCAAATTAACAGTAGTGATGTTATTATTCAAGAAGACTTAACTGTTAACGGTAACACAACACTACAAGGAACTGATATAACAGGGTCACTTGTTCATTCAGGTAACTTAACCCAAACTGGAAACTATAACATTGCTGGTGAAATTAGTAACGGCAATATTCTAATTGAAGATAACTTTATTACTACAACAAACAGTAATAGTGATTTAGAACTACGTGCTAGTGGAACCGGCGAAGTTCTTATACCTAACAATGATGTACAAGTTAATAATAATTTTACTGTAACTGGAGCAAGTGATTTTCAAGATGTAACAGTTAATGGAACATTCCTACCAGGGTTTTCATATCAAACAGGTGATAGAAGTTTTAATGGTAATCTTACAATATCACAAAATTTAGATGTAACTGGATTTGCACAGTTTGAAGAAATCCTAGTTGATGATAATTTTATTACTACGACTACATCGAACACAGATTTAGAACTACGTGCTAGTGGAACTGGCAAAGTTCTTATACCTAACAACAATGTTGTTATTAATAATAATTTAACAGTAAATGACGCAAATGTTGTAAATGTTACAGTTGCTCAAGATATACTACTTAATGAAATTGTTATTCCGCCTAGTATTATAGAAATAGATGATAATTTTATCAGCACAAAAGTTTCTAATGAAAGTTTAGATTTAAGAGCTAACGGAAGTGGCAACATATTATATGTTGACAACACAACTATTTCTAACAATTTAAATGTTAATGGCCAAACAAATACTGAAAATATAGAAATTACAGGGACTACAAATATTGTTGGCAATACCAACTTTGCACAAGACTATAACTTAACAGGACAATTAACAACAGACAAATTAGTTCTTACTGAAAATTATCAAGACTTTGAACGAGTAGGTATACATGGCAACAAGATTACTTCTCAAGAAACTAACACAGACTTAGAATTACGTGCAAGTGGTACAGGCAGGGTAGTAATAGATAATGCAACTTTTGATAGAAATGTTACAGTAAATGATCTAAATGCAAATAACATTATTGCTGATCAAAGTTTTGAAGCGGCGTTAATTGATAGTGAAAACATAGAAGCGTTTGGTAATGTTGTAACAACAACTCTTAGCAATAGCGATTTAGAATTACGTGCTAATGGCACAGGGCAGGTTATTGTTGATAACGCTAGTTTAAATATATCAAATAATTTTACAGTAAATGATCAAACAGTAATAAATGATGATACTACAGTAACAGGATCGTTAAACATAAACGGTGATACTGTTCGTACAGGTAATTCTACGGTTACACTTACAAGCGATTACACAATTAATGGAGCCTTAACAGTTGATAGAAAAACTGATTTAGGAGACTGGACTATTGACGGAAATGTTTTAGAATATACACAGACAGGTGATGTAGTGCTTGACACCGCAGGCACAGGTGATGTAGTGTTTACTGATACTGTTGTAAGTAGAGATATGTCAGCAGCAAGTGCGTCATTTGGTAGTCTAAGAATTCTAGATAGTGTTGCATTAGAAAATATGGTTAGTTCAACTGACATAGAAATATTTGATAACGTAATTACAACAACAAATAGTAATAGTAATTTAGAACTTAGAGCGGCAGGAAATGTTGAAATTGACAACAACTTTAGTGTTACCGGAACATCTCAAATAGATGGAACTACATCTTTACAAGGTACTGAAATTAATGCTCCTATAACAGTAAATGCAAATATTATACAAACTGGTAATAGAGATATTACAGGTGATTATTCTGCTACAAACTTAATTGTTGACAGAAGAACCGATCTCGGAAACTTTACATTCGAAGATAGCACAATACTTAATAACAATATCGGAGACATGACTATAACTGGTTCTGGAACTGGAAATGTTGTTATAGAACAAGGTAGAGCAGATAAAAATTTAACAGCTACAAGTGCAACAAGTAACGGATTTTTTATTGAAAAAGCTGTAGCTGCTAACAAGTTTATAGTTACAGATGATATTGAAATATTTCAAAATGTTATTACAACAACAAACAGTAACAGTAATCTAGAATTACGCACAAGCGGCTCAGGAGAAATATATCTAGAAGGTATAAGGGCGTTAGACAGTACATTACAAACGTTTAGTGGAAATGATCTAACTATAACCAGTAACGAAATATTGTTTGATAGTACTCATAGTATACAGATTCCAATAGGCGATAGCTCACAACGTATTGTAGCATCTGTAGCAACAATAGTTCTAGATGGTGGTAACGGTGTAAATGATCCACAGCCTATCACTGTTGATGGTGGTGATGCTGTAACAGTATTTGGTCCAACGGATACGTTCTACGACGGTGGAACTTCGCTAGAGCCTAACGGTAACGCCGGCGACATTAGATTTAATACTGATTATGGACTATTTGAAGGATTCAGTCAAGCAAACCAGTATTTTGGCGGTGTGTTTAGTGAAGACGCACAGACTAATGTTCAAGCACTCAATGACGAAGTTGAATTTAGAGTAGCAGGTACTAAAGTAGGTAGCGTAGCCTATGACGGTGTTAATATTAGCACATCATTAAAAACAGCAAATATTACTATATCTAATAACATAGTTACATCTGAAAATAATACAGCATTGCAATTAGTTCCAAATGGAGCGGGTACTGTTAAGATGTTTGATAATATGTCGTTTGACGACAACAAGATTAAAAATCTTGCAAACGACGATGGTTTACATATTGTAACTACTGATAACGGATATGTAAAAATTGATACTCAAGTTAGCGGTATAGTATTACCTACCGGTGACAATTCAACTAGAGATGCAACTCCGGTTGTTGGAGAAATTAGATATAATACAGAAGCACCTGGTGCAGAAATATGGAACGGTACAGAATGGGTATCTGTTGCAGGTGATACTGGTGATGCAGATGCGATAGTTCTCGGCGAAGCCTTTGACGAATGGACTCTTATACTAGGGTAAGTCCACCCTTTTTCTCTAAAACGATAAATACTATTAATGCAGCATAGACCAATGTTGCAGGGTCAAACTGTGGTTAGCCAGCAAAGAGCGAGAGCTGAAAATTTAGGCTAGAGGGACAGGATCCCCGTGTAAGGAGAAGAGATGGCTGTAGGTCGCATATCAGGTCCGCTCTTGAAGTCTAATTTGATTCGTAATGGAATCGATTTAGCTTTTGAGACAGACTTATTATATCTAGATGTTAACAATCAGCGAATTGGTGTTAAAACTAATGCTCCATCACACGACTTACACGTTAACGGCACAACACGTACAACCAACTTAATAGTAGACAATATAGCAGAAATTGCTGATATTACTATTTCTGGTAATACTATTCAAAGTGCAAATACTCTTAATCTTCTTACAACTGGCGCCGATAGTGTTGTTTATCAACGTCAACTTGACATTCAAAGCATTTCAATATTTGACAATGTAATTAATACAAACGATTCTAATGCAAATTTAGAATTACGTCCTAACGGCACAGGCCAAGTAGAAGTTTATTCAAATTTACAAGTTGAAGGTAATATACATGCAACGGGTAATATTAGTGCTGATGGCAATATTACACTAGGTGATGCAGATACAGATAATGTTACTTTTAACTCCGCTGTTGCAAGTGATATTATTCCAGATCAAACAGACACTTATAAATTAGGTAACAGTGTTAAAAGATGGGATGATGTCTGGCTACAAAATCTAAACGCAACAACAATTAACAGTTCAGATCTTCTTGTTGACGGTATTGACATGACTCTACGTCAAGGTAACATTTATTATGTTGCTGAAAATGGAGATGATACTAGAACAGGAACACATCCTCAAGATCCGTTTGCTACAATAGAACAAGCATTAAGTGTAGCAACAACAGGCGATACTGTTTACATTTATCCAGGCGCTTATGAAGAAGTATTTCCTTTAACTGTTCCAGTAGGAGTAACAGTTAAAGGACACTCATTAAGAAGCGTTACAATAACTCCTACAGCAGGCACGAATACAAATGATGCATTTTTACTAAATGGTGAAACTACTGTAGAAGATATTACAATTAAAGACTTTTATAGTCCAGGATTTGCATTTAAATTTGCAAACAATATGACTGTTACAAGCAGAAGTCCTTACATTAGAAACGTTACAGTTATTACAAAAGGTTCAACACTTACAGCAGAAGATCCAAGAGGATTTAATGCAGGAGACGCAGGTGGCGGCGCATATTTAGACGGTAGTGTTGTAAATGCAAATTCAAAAGAAGCAAGTTGTTTATTCCATGCTGTTACATTTATAACACCCGGTGTTGACACACTACAAGCAACTAACGGTGTTAGAGTAGAATGGCTTAACTCATTTACATATTTTGCTAATAGAGGCTTGTATGCGTTTGACGGCACAGCAGGAAAGTATAACGATGGTAAAACGTTTGTTAGACTAGGCGGCATAAGCGGCGGCACATTCCAAGCAGGCGATACAGTTACATTTACAAGTACAGACAGTTCAACTGTTTTAAATGTAAATGTTGAAAGTGTAGACAACGATGTACTTGTAATTGACGGCAAAAATATTGACTTTATAGATTTTGATACAACACCGCAAAGTATTTCAAACGGTTCGGGCGTAACAGCAACAACAATACTTAATCATGATGTAAGAGACTTTGGTGCAGAAATAAGAATGATTGGCTCTGCATCGGTTTACGGTAATTATGGATTATACGGCGACGGCCCGGGTGTAATTGTTTATGCTATTGGACAAAATCTAGCATACATTGGTAATGGTAAAGAAGTTACTAATGACCCAGGTACTGTATTACAAGATAACGAAGTTATTGAATTAAATGATGCTAAGATTAGATATAACTCAGTAGACCATAAAGGTGATTTTAGAGTTGGTGACCTATTTTATGTTAACCAAGATGACGGTACTGTAAACTTTGTTGCAAATGCACTTAATGTAGATTTAACTTCAGGTGTAACATTTACAAGTGGCGGTAATTCAACTTTTGTAAGCGGTGATAGAATTGACACTGGTAACTTAAGAATAAGTGGAAATACTATAGAAAGTTTAAGTGGTAATATAAACATAAGTCCACTTACACAAACATTAAATTTAAACAGCGATGTTAATGTTGCAGGTAGTTTAGATGTTACTGGTAATGTAACTATTGGTGGCAACATCACAATAGGTGATCAAGCAACTGATACTATACAAATAGTTGCAGGTATTGACAGTGACCTAATACCTAATCTAGATACAACATATAATTTAGGTAATCCATCTAAGATGTGGAAATACCTTTATACTAATGGAGCAGATTTTGGCGACATTAGAATAACAAATAACTTTATTGAAACAACTGTTTCGAATGCAGATTTAGAATTACGTGCTAGTGGAACAGGTAAGATACTAGTACCAAATTCAAATGTTGAAATTACAAATGACTTAATAGTTGGAGGAGATTCTACATTCCAAGACGTTGATATTCTTGGTAACTTGACTATTGGCGGTGATATTACACAAACTGGTAACCAAACAGTTATTGGTGATGTTGCTGTTGGCGGTAATCTATCAGTAACAGGACAAGCTCAGTTTGAAGAAATACTAATCGACGATAACTTTATTACAACTACTAGTTCAAACGCAGACTTAGAACTTAGAGCTAATGGAACTGGTGAAGTATTAATTCCTAATAACACATTTAGAATCAGTAACGATTTAATTGCTGATTCTGTGCAAGCAAATACACTAGTTGCAACTACAGTAGATGCTACTGATTTTATAAATGGTACAATTAGAATTGATAATAATCACATACAAGTAACTACAGCAGACACTGACTTGTTTATTGATGCTGCAGGCACAGGTGATGTAAAAATCAACAGTAGTGATGTTGTTATACAGCAAAATCTAACTGTAAATGGAGCAACCAGTTTACAGAATACTCAAATTACAGGAACAATAACACATACTGGCGATACTACACAGACTGGTAATTTTAATATTGCTGGTGAAATTAGTAATGGCAATATTCTAATAGAAGATAATTTTATTACTACAACAAACAGTAATAGTGATTTAGAACTACGTGCTAGTGGAACCGGTGAAATATTAATTCCAGATAATAATGTACAAATTAATAATAACCTGACTGTAAGCGGTACAACTGATCTACAAGATACTACAGTAAATGGTACATTTACACTTACAGGTGATTTAAACCAAACAGGTGATGCAACTATTACAGGAAGTGTAACAGTTACACAAGATTTAGATGTTTCGGGTGCAGCACAGTTCGAAGAAATATTAATTGACGACAATTTCATTACTACAACAACTTCTAATACAAATTTAGAACTACGTGCTAGTGGAACTGGTATTGTTTTAATACCAAATGCAAATGTTGAAATTACAAATGATTTAGATGTACAAGGCACACTAACAGTTAATGATATTAACAGTTCAGGAACCATAACAGCAAATAGATTTAGTACTGGTGATATTTTAATTGACGACAACTTTATTACAACGACACAGAGTAATAGCAATTTAGAATTACGTGCAAACGGCACTGGCGAAATAATTGTTCCTAATAATGATGTAACATTTCAAAATGCTGTAACTGTTGAAGGATTAACAACATTATCTGATACAACCGTAAATGGAACATTACAAGTACAAGGAAATGTAACACATACCGGTGATATTCAAGTTATTGGTACAAGCACACTTGACAAGGTTGTTGTAAATCAAACTCTTCAATTAGAAGAAATATTAATTGATGATAATTTTATAACAACAACTAGCTCAAATGCTGATTTAGAATTAAGTGCAAACGGCACAGGACAAGTTATTGTTCCTAATAATGATGTTGTTATTACAAATGATCTTGATGTTAACGGAACATTTACTGTTAATAACATAAACAGCTCAGGTACAATTACAGCAAATAGTTATTCAACTGGTGATATTTTAATTGACGATAATTTTATCACTACTACATTAAGTAATAGCGATTTAGAATTACGAGCTAATGGAACTGGTGAAGTTCTTATTCCTAATAATGACGTACAAATTGATAATAATTTAAATGTTGACGGTAGTGCAACATTATCTAATACAACCATAAATGGTGCGTTTAATCATACAGGGGATACTGTTCAAGTTGGCGATTACACACAAACAGGTAATGCAAATTATACAGGTAATTTAGTTGTATCAGGTGACTCTCAATTTGAAAATATTCAAATTACAGGCAATGTTATACAAACTACACTTAGCAATAGTGATTTAGAATTTAAAACATCAGGTACTGGTAGCGTATTAATTCCAAGTGCAAACGTAAATGTTACTGGTGATTTAACTGTTGTTGGACAACTCACAGTTGGTGATATTCAAAGCACAGGAACAATTGAAGCAAATAACTTTACTACTGGTGATATACTAATTGATGATAATTTTATCACAACTACAACGTCTAACAGCGACCTAGAGCTTAGGGCTAATGGAACTGGCATAGTAGTAGTCCAGGACAGTTTGCAAGCAACACAAGACCTTACAGTAAGCGGAAACACTACTTTAAACAGTGATGTAACTATTAACGGAGATGTTACACATACAGGTACAACAGTACAAACTGGAAACTTTACACAAACTGGTACAACAGATGTTACAGGAAACTTAACTGTAACAGGAGATGCCGATTTTGAAGGTATTAGACTTGCAGGAAATTCAATAATAGGCACACAATCAAATGCTGATATTGAAATTAAAACATCCGGTACTGGAGATATATTATTTCCAAACAATGACTTACAAGTAACAAATGATTTTGTTGTAGGAGGCACACTAACTGTTGGAAACTTAACAGCGACAGGTATTATCGAAGCTGACAGTTTTACAACAGGTGATATATTAATTGATGATAACTTTATTACTACAACTTTAAGTAACAGTAATTTAGAACTACGTGCAAATGGCACTGGTGGTATTATTGCAGAAAACTTTACCATCAACGAAAGCACAATATCTACAACAACAGATGATATGACAATTAGCCCTGCTACTGGTTATACAAAGTTTGCTGGTACTGGTGCTATAAATGTTCCAGTTGGTACAACATTACAAAGACCTTCAAGTCCACAAGTAGGACAAATTCGTTATAATCAAGATTTAAGTAGATACGAAGGATATAACGGAACTAATTGGATTATATTACAAGGTGTTGAAGATTTAGACGGTAACACAAAAGTTACAGCAGAACTTGTTGAAGGCCAAAATGATAATATTATTAGATTCTACACAGATAATACAGTTAGAGCTAATATCGATTCAAATAGATTCTATGCAGATAGATTTGAAGTAGATGATGTACAAATAGAGCAAAACACAATCAGCACACTTACTACTGATCAAGACTTGGTGTTAAGTGCCGCAGGTACTGGTAGAGTAGTAATAGAAAACTTTGCCTTCGAAGACAATAGGATTATAAATACAGTATCGAATAGTATTACTCTTTTTGAAAACACTAATAACGGATATGTTAAGTTTAGTGGAACAGGTGGACTTGTAATACCAAGTGGTACTAGTGCAGAAAGACCTGCGGTTGCTTATAGAGAAATAGGCATGGCCAGGTTTAACACTGAAGACGACAGGGTTGAAATATTCGACGGAGTAAACTGGGCCTCTTCAGCTGGTGCAGGATCTGGTATTAATCCATCAGATGCAGCAGACTTAGCAATTGAAACAGTTTTATACTTAGGATAATAAATGGCAACGATATTTAAAAATAAAGTTATTAACAATGTAGGCACACAACCTATAGACATTATTGAAACTAACTCGGCAACTAGAGCCACTGTTATCGGGTTAAGTTTAACAAATCTTACTGATAGTTTTGTTTATGTAAGTGTGTTAATGAAAGACGATACAAGTGTAACTGGACATTATATTAAAGATACGTTGCTACCAGCAAATACTAGTTTGCGAGTTGTTGCAACAGGCGAAAAATTAATAGTTGCACCTGATAATATTGTCCAAGTAGTAGCAAGTACAGATGATGCTGTAGACGCTATAGCAAGTTATGTGGAGATAGTATAATGAGTCATTATATAGGAAGTAATCCAACAGACGTACAAAACGGATTTATCAAAAGATATTTTTACGGTTTACGTAGGAATGATGATGGTGAATTATTTTTAGTTAGAGTTGATCAACTTGCAGGCGGAGACTCAAACAGTGTTACAATTAACGATTTAGGTATATCAGAAGAAAACTTTTTAGATTTTGAAGAAGGTATTGATTACTTAGATGGTATTGATGAAAATAAAGATATTGTTTATCCTAACTTGCGTTACCCTCAACTACGTTGGGACGGTAGAAGTTTAACATATTATATTGAAGCAGGCACAGGACATTTTGTACAATCAGTTAGTGAAAAAGTAACATTCGAAGATAATATTAGTTCACCAGCATACGGTGAAGGTGTAGATAATGCGGTATTGCTTCCTGGTGAAACAGGCGGACCAGGACCAGGATACTAGGGGAAAATAAATGGCAGAATTTAAACTAGAACGTTTTAAGTATACATGGAAAGGTGAATGGATCGCAGCCACAGTATACAAACGTGATGACATTGTAAGAGTTGGCGGTAAAACATATGTGTGTTTAGAAGGACATACAGCTGATACTAAATTTAAAACCGACTTACTTGCTACATTGCCTGGAAGTAATCCACCACAAGCAGCCCCTAAGTGGAGATTAATGACAGATGGTAGATCTTTTAAAGGTGCGTGGGCAACAGCGACTACATATGCAATTAGTGATATTGTATTAAAAGACGGATCACTTTGGGTATGTCTAAACGAACATGATTCAACAGAATTTTATGTAAACAAAGACGACTGGGCCCTGCTTGCAGAGTCAGTAAAATATACTACTAATTGGGAAACAGCAACTGATTATGGTACAGGTGCATTAGTAAAATATAATGGCATCGTATACAAGTGTATAGTTCCTCATGTATCGGGATTGTTTTTAGAAGATAACTTAGTTACTACACCTTCAAATATTCAAGTTGCTGTAGTAAGAAATGCAGAAGACACAGCAAACATTTATACATTAAATGGTATTCCTCAAGCAGAATTAACGTTTGCATTTGGCAAAACATATGTATTTGATCAAAGTGCTCCTCAAGACGGTAGCGATGATACAAATTTATATTTTGGCGGCGGCTTTGACCAGAACGGCGATCCAGTACAGAATCCACATCCATTATTATTAAGTATTACTGATGATGGGCTTTGGAATAGCGGAGTTCCTTATGCAGACGGTGTAACATATTTTCTTAACGGTAACGAAGTTACACAGCAAGTATATGTTTCAAATTTTGCACAAGCAACAACTAGACAGGTAAGATTTACTGTACCATATACCGCACCAGAAACACTTTATTACTATTGTAGATATCATGCAGGAATGGGTGCGTCCCTTGCTACTGAAACATCTGCAGATGTTTCATGGGAAGTTTACCACAGCGGAATTGAATATGTAGGTGCATGGGCAAGAGACACTCTATATAGAAAAAACGATTTAGTATTATATGGCGGTAGTATATGGAGATGTACAGAAACACACCAATCTGCTTCTCAAGGATTTTTAGATGGTGACGGCAATCTTGCAGATCAATTAGATACTACTAAATTTGCTATAGAATTACCAGGCTTTCAATATGAGTCAGAATGGAGTGACACAGCAGAATATCAAGCAGGCGATGTTGTACGATATGGTGGTTACTTATATTTTGCAACCAAATACAATAGAGATGATCAACCCGCCCAGTCACAAGACAGTACATCAAGTTGGGTAGAACTTCAATATGGTTACAACTTTAGAGGTGAATGGGTAGACGGCGCAGAATATAATCCAGGCGACATAGTTCAACGAGGCGGCGAACTATACATGGCTCTAGTTTCTATAGGTAAAGTAGAAGTTGACGGAAGTACATCTGATTATCTGCAAACAGAAAAATGGCAATTACTTGTTCCAAGTAAAACTTGGGGCGAAGCATGGATTACAGGACGTACATATTTTGTTGGTGAAGTTGTTTACCACTTTGGTAGTGCTTATGTTTGTAACGAAGCACACGTTAGTACAAATGATAACTTTCCTGGAGATAACGGTAGCGGATACTTTTATTGGGATACATTAGTTGAAGCAGGACAACCGTCAGGTTTGTCAGCCCAAGGCGATCTACTAACTTATAATTTAAGTAGAACAAACGTTGGCGACGGTAGTACTATTGGCCCTGCAGGAGTAGCTATAGGCGAAGAAAGACAACTGTTATCAGTTAACGATGACGACACTGTATTTTGGAAAAATTATCTAAGAACAGCGCAAGAAATTTATGTTGGGCATCATGGCATGGACACAGAAGGATATGGACGAGATCCAAATAGACCATTTAGGTCCGTGAGATATGCTTGTGAATTTGTAGAAGAAACATTTCCAGCATTAACACCTGTAAAAATTAAAGTTGATACAGGAAGGTACACAGAAATAGGCCCAATTAGCGTACCAGCAGGTACAGCGGTAATGGGCGACGAACTTAGATCTGTAACTATTGTTGCAAATCCGAGATTAGACGAATATCAAAATGAAACAGAAGAATTTAATGCTGCATGGGATTATGTAACAAGTATTTTACTTAACTTGTTTAGCAATGTTGACGTTCCACCACTTCCTGGAAATACACTTACACAACCTAAGACTACCTTAACTTTAGGATTAAGTGAAGTTAACTTAGCAATTACTCTTATTGATGTAATTAAAGATAAAGTTGAATTTAACGCAGAAAGCGGTGCTGTTGATCCTATTATGACAGGAACAAACACCCTTACATCAAACAGTGTTAGACGTCAAACAGCTTCTAAACTAGAAAGTTTACAAAGTTATCTTTCTCAACAAGTTGAAGCATGGGTGCGTGAAAACTATCCAACTAAACAATTTAGAATGAATAGAATAGCAGAAGATTTTATACACTTCTTTAAAGCTATCTGCTATGATTTAAGGTACGAAGGAACTTACAAATCAATACTATCAGCTGAAAGATATGCCAATGCAATTACAGGTAGTAATCTAAGTGATTTATTTAGAATGAGAGATACAACTGGCTTACGTCAATGTACTGTTGAAGGACTAGATGGAGCACTAAACCCACCAGGTGTTTACGACTTATACCAAAGACCAACATCGGGTGCCTTTACAGCACTTGATCCAGGTTGGGGAACAGCAGATGATAGAACATGGATTAAACGTAGATCACCTTACATACAAGGTGTAACAACTATTGGTACAGCATGTACAGGTATGCGTGTAGATGGATTATTACATAACGGTGGTAACAAGTCTATGACAGCAAACGACTATACACAAGTGTTAAGTGATGGTATTGGTGCATGGATTTCAGACAATGGTAGAGCAGAGCTTGTGTCAGTGTTTACATACTATAACCAAGTTGGATATTTAGCAGAACGTGGAGGAGTTATTCGTGCAACAAACGGTAACAACTCATACGGAAAATACGGTAGTATTGCAGACGGCATTGATCCTAACGAAGTACCTATTACAGCATCAGTGTTCAACAGAGATAATGAAGCAACGGTAGACGGGGTGTTTGCAGGAGCGTTTGGTGATGAAATCCTAATTTATGAATATGCAAATGCAGGCGAAAATTATACCACAGCTACAAGCACTATAACAGGTGCAGGAGCAAATGCTGAAGCATTACACGAAGATATTAGACACGGTGCATTATTCCAATCAAGAATTGTTAATCCTGCAGACAGCGGAGCAATAGGCGGAGTAGGATATACAAATATTCAAAACCAAGCAACTATTGGAGATAGTACAAGTATTACCTTAAACGTCAACGAAACAATTACTGAAGAAGAAATTGTAGGACAAGCACTTTATATTATTTCAGGTGATGGTACAGGACAATATGGTTATGTATCTGCCTATAACGAACTTAATCAAATTGCTTCTATAAACAAAGAAAGCACAGGTCAACCAGGGTGGGATCATTTACTTCCTGGTACTACAATTGAAACAACACTGAGCTCAAATACTAGATATCAAATTGAACCACGCATAGTATCATCGGCACCGTCATATGCAGCAAACAACTATAACATTGCAAGTGGTAGAGATATTATAGATGTTGCATTTAGTAATACAACTTTTGAATTTACAGACATTGAAGGACAACCAGGAACAGGTGACGTTATAACGCAAGATGGTCTTGCTCCTGCTAATGCAAGATTTGATATTACTAAAAACGGACTTGTCTATGAAGTAACTATTGCAGATGGTGGTTTAGGATACGCTATTGGTGATTCTATTACAATTTTAGGTAGTGTATTAGGCGGCGATGATGTTACTAATGACTGTCATATTAAAGTGAGTGGTGTAACTGACGATAGTTCAAACTCGATTACAAGTGTAGTTGTAACAGGTACAGGACGTAGTGGTAAGTTTGTTGCTATCGCAAAACCAAATTTTGTGTTAGAAAGTGATACAGGACAAGGTTGGAATGAAGTATTATTGCCAAACTCTACAGCCATTGATTGGATCAAAGTAGCTGCAGGTGCAAATAGATTTGTTGCTATTGCTAAAGGTACTGATGAAGCTGCATATAGTTTAGATGGAGTAAATTGGAATTCTGTAACATTACCTTTTGTGGAAGATTGGATTGACATTACTTTTGGAGAAGGTAGATTTGTTGTTATTGCTGAAAACTCTACAAATGTTATTCAATCAGCAGATGGTATAACATGGACATCTAGTAACATGCCTAACGATGCTGTTGGTGACAGTGCATCAGCAGAATGGCAAGGACTTACATACGGTAAAGGTAAGTTTGTTGCTGTAGCAGGTAACGACGGTGTAGTAGGTCATAGTACAGATGGAACTACATGGACATTTGATACTGGGTTCCCAGCAACACCTAATTTACAGGTTGCAGGGTTAGCATACGGTAATAATAGATATCTTGCACTACTAGAAACAGGCGAAACTTACTATAGTTTTGATGGTTCAACTTGGACACAAGGAGCAGATGCTCCAACACAGGACGGATCAACAACTATGCGTTGGAATGATATGAAGTTTGCAGAAGGTGTGTTCTTTGCTATATGTGATGCAAACAATCAAATTGTTGGCGGCGATATAGACGGTAATAACACAAATTTTGCGGCAACTACTGAAGACGGAATACTGTGGACAGGCAGAACTCTTGCAGCGTCTAAAACTTACTTTGGACTAGGCTTTGGTGTTGTTAATAACGTAGGTAGTTGGATTATAGGAACTAAAAACACCGCAATAGGAGGCATTGCAAAAGTAGAAACAGGTGCAAAAGTAAAAGTCCGTGCAAAACTAGGTAGTGGCGGCTTAATACAAACAATAAAGATTCTTGATTGCGGTAGTGGATATTCTCCTCAAAACCCACCAGTATTTACAATTACAGATAATGCATACACTGTAGGCATTGGGTGGGAAAATAGAGTAGGTAATGGAGTTCTTGCACAACCAAGTTGGACTAACAGAGGTATTGGTTACAGATCAAGCACTACAAGAGTTGATATTACAGGCGATGGCTATGCTGACTTTATACCAGAAACTAACATTATAAAAATTGCAGGTTTACCGAGAGTACCAACTATTGGTAGCCAGTTGTTGTTCCCTAATATTCCAGACGATACAACAGACAATCCAGACGATCTAAAAAGTTTTAGAGTTGCTGTTGCAACAGATTTAGGTGATGATGGCACTGGTAATGGAACAAAACTAGTACAATTCCAAATCAGTCCTAGAATGCGTAACGAATACGATCTAGTTCATAATACAAGTGTAACAATTAACGAAAACTTTAGCCAATGTAGAATTACAGGACATGACTTCTTAGACATTGGTACTGGTAATTTCTTAGAAACAAATTACCCAGAAATATATGCAGGCGGCAACTACTTTGTTAGTGCGCCTGAAAATGAAGTATACGAAACCGGAGGCGGACGTATATTCTACGTAAGTACAGACCAAGACGGTAACTTTAGAGCTGGTGAACTATTTTCAGTACAACAGGCTACTGGTGTTGTGACAATTAGTGCCGAGTTCTTTGATCTAGATGGCCTTAGCGAACTATCACTAGGTGGTGTAAGACTAGGTGGTTCGGGCGCGGTTGTTAGAGAGTTTAGTACAGACCCAACATTTGCTGAGGATAGTAATAATGTAGTACCAACACAGAGAGCTATTGCAACATTCCTTGCAGATAGATTAAGCGTTGGCGGTTCAGATCTAGAGTTAAATGCATTCTCAGCGGGACAGATTTATGTAGGAGGACCAGACAATCAATTTGACAACATACAAGATGCACAAATATTAGTTGGTGTGCCTGTTAATATGGAAGGTACAGACGCTAACGGCAATCCTGTAGGAATAAGCGGTTCATATGTTGGACAAATGATGTTACTTCGTAATTTTGATGATGGTATGAAGTAATTTTATAGGACAGTAAAAAATGTATAAATACAATAACGGAGCATTAAAAAATGGCAGAATTTAAACTAGGTAGAATAAGATTTGTGTGGAAAGACGCATGGTCTTCTGCCACTACATATTACAAAGACGATGTTGTAAGATTCGGAGGTAAGGTATACATTTGTGTGATTGGCCACACAAGTGCAACTGATTTCTTTACAGATTTTGAAATAGTACCACCTAAATGGAATCTTGTAAGTGACGGTCAAACATGGAAGGGTGAGTGGGCAACAAGCACCGGATATGTTTACGGAGATATTGTACAATATGGTGCAAGATTATACATTTGTAAAGTTGTTCACACATCACAAGCAACAGTAGCAGCTGGCCTAGAAGCTGATATTGCTAATTGGGATGTCTATGCTGACGGTTTAGCATGGAAAGGCGACTGGACCGTAGATACAAAGTACCTAATAAATGATCTAGTAAAATACGGCGGCCAAACTTATGTGTGTAATACATATCATACATCTGCTGCAACTGAAGCCGACGGGCTAGAAGCAGACCAGGCAAGTTGGGACGTATTTAATGCAGGTATCGAATACAAAAGTACATGGACATCTGGAACTAGATATAAAGTTAATGACGTAGTTCAGTATGGTGCAGCTCTTTGGATTTGTACTACTGAACATACTGGCTCAACATTGTTTAGTACAGATAGTGCAAATTGGGAACAATTTGTTAGAGGATTCCAATTTGAATCAGACTGGGAAGCACTAAGACAATATCAAAAAGGTGATATTGTTAGATACGGCGGCAACCAATATATTGCACTTACTAACCATAGCGAGAAAAATCCTGTCGTAGAAACTACAGACTGGCAACTATTCTCACAAGGTATTAGATTTTTAGGTGACTGGCAAGATGACAGTACACTTCAAGATTATAGAGTAGGAGAAGTTGTTCGATACGGTGGCTACACATATATTTGTACAGCAGATCACCAAGATCAAACACCTACTGATACAAACTATTGGCAACGACTAAACACTGGCCTAAGATGGAGAGGTGAGTGGGTAGATGATCAAGAATATCTATTAGGTGACGTTGTAAGATTTACAGACAACTCTTACGTTTGTGTTCAAGGACACTTTTCAGAAGGCGACGACTTTTCAACAATACAAACACAGCCCGGAGGCGGCGGTGCACAGAATTCACGTCCTGATTTAGATACAACAGGTACATACTGGCAAGTATTGTCAATTGGTAATGAAGCAAGTGTACTAACTACAAAAGGTGATTTAGTTTATTATGCAGCAGGCGGACCAGCAAGATTACCTGTCGGTGCTGAAGGACAATTTTTACAAGTCAGCAACAATCAAACACCTGAATGGGCTTACATGGGCGTCGCAGACGATGTTTATTATGTAGCAACACACGGCGCAGATACACCTGCTCCTACTAATGGACGTTCAATTGACAAACCGTGGAAAACAATAAGATACGCAGCAGAACAAGTAGAAAGAGGAGCAAAGAATCCCCAAGCAAGACGTTTACTAGAACTGAACAGATATTTTATACAAAGAGAAATTGTAGAATGGACTGACGCTCAAATTACAGGTAACATTTCACCATTCACTGCAGGTTTTGATTACGATAGTGCTAAATGCGAAAGAGACATGGGCTATATTATTGATGCTGTAATATGGGATATTACACACGGCGGAAATGTAAAGTCAAGAGAAGCTGCACTTTCCTATATTAATGATACTGTTGGATCACCATATCTTACACAAAAAGCAGAAACTGTAGCAAGTATAAATTATGGCTTAGAAGTTATACAGGCTGTATTGAATCAAGAAGCACCGGCTGTAAATTATCAAGTTAACAACGGAGATAATTCAACAGCAATAGTTGCACAATACTTTGATGCAAGTCTTTCATCAGAAACTGTATATACTGAAATTTCAAATCTTGTAAAAATTATTACAGATGCAATTACAGCAGGTAATGCAGATAATATTCCAGACAGATTAATACGTAACAGTCTTATAAAAGTTGCAACAGGAAAATACTACGAAGTATTGCCTATAATTGTACCTGCAGAATGTTGTATAATTGGTGACGAACTACGTTCTACAAACGTATTCCCAAGAAAATCAAACAATTCAACACTTACTTCTGCAGAAGATTATTTGTATAGTAACACAGCAATTGAAAGAGTTGAAGCAATTATTGGAGACATTGTAGAAGGTGTAGCTGTAACAGCAACAACAGGAAATACACAAACACAAAGTACTCTTTATCCTTTAGCAAACAACGAAACAGGGTATGTTAGACAAGCAACTGAACAATTAGCAAGACTTTATAGAAGAAGAACAGACTGGGCTTTAGGACGCAAAGAAGAAGCAATAGCAACATTTACATTAGCTGACGAAATGGCTGATCCTAATGCAGGCTATGCTAGAAACTTGCTTATTGCTAACAGAGAATTTTTAAAAGCAGAATTAATTGGCTACATTACAGAAAACTATCCAGACTTAAAATACAGCAGAACAGCATGTAAAAAAGATGTTGGATACCTAATTGATGCTGTAGCATACGACTTAACATATGGCGGTAACTGGCAAACTGTAAATGCCGGTGAAGCATATTATGTTGGTGCAACTTCGAACTTACCAGCGGCACAGAAAGCGGCAACACTAGCAGCTTATGGGTACCTAAAAGGTATTATGCAAACTGTAGGTAGAAACATTACTGTTACTCCTGGCACACAGTCTACTGTAGAACAAGTAGTTGGTGATCCAGGGGATGCTGCAAGCGCAACAACAATAGGCGACTTACTAGACGACTTTATTAATATTGTTGATAACGGTACTGGTAGCGAGACTATAGTATATCCAAGTATTACTGGTGCTGCGGCAGGTTTACAAACTGACCATTCACTATTAGGGTCAGCGGCTGCTACAATTAAAACAGACACAACAAACTGGATTACAGCAAACTTTCCTAACTTAACATATGATAGTGCAAAATGTGAAAGAGATATTGGTTACTTACTAGATGCGGCAAGATACGATTGGTGTTTAGGTACAACATTTGCGTCAACAGTGGCGGCAATTAGTTACTTGAGAAAACCAAGTGCTAAAGTTACAGGCGACCAAAAAGAAGCAACACTTGCAAGTTATGAATATGCTAGAAATGCGGCAAGAGCTGAAGTTTCTGAAGCGGCAAGTTTGGCACAAATTAACAACACTTTTGTTACAACAAACGATATTATTTTAGGTGGTAGTAACGAAGGTAGTAACCGTGCTGCAGAAGATCAAGACGTTTATGCAGGCATACAGCAACTTGAACTTAACAAAGAGTTTATTGCAAAAGAAGCGGTTGCTTATGTTAACGATTATTATGCAGATAGTGTTACAGCAACTACAGCTGCAACAGGCGCACTTACTGTTACAAGTACAGGATGGTTAAGACAAAACAGACCAATTAAGTTTACTGGAACAGCAATAGGTGGATTAACACTAAATCAAACTTATTATGTTAAAAACATTTTAAGTTCAACAACATTTACTATTAGTTCTACAATAGGCGGAACAGATGTAACAGTAACTGACGATAGCGGTGCAATGGATGTCGAAAAAGATTACGACTACAACGTAACATTGTGCGAGAGAGATATTAGATCTATTGTAGATGGAATGATTTGGGATCTAAAATATGCACCTAATTATAGAAGAACATATACAGGTAATATTAATTTAACAGTACCTGCTACATATGCAACTAGATATGCATCAAGATACTATGTTAATAGCGTAATAGGCTCACAAGAAGAAGACTTCTACTATCTACGCAATGGTACAGGAATCAGACTACAAACATTAGAAGGCCTACAGGGTGATATGACAGCAGAAACAGCCGCTGGTACAAGTCGTGTAACAGCAGGTGCGTATGCGTCACTAGATCCAGGTTGGGGTCCAGATGATGATAGATGTTGGATTACGGCACGTTCACCGTATGTACAAAACTGTACAACATTTGGTAATGCCGCAACTGGTCAAAGAATTGACGGTGCATTACACAACGGCGGTAATGACAGTATTGTTTCAAACGACTTTACACAGGTTATAAGTGATGGTATTGGAGCACACATTTTAAATAATGGTAGAGCAGAACTTGTGTCGGTGTTTACATATTACTCACACATTGGTTATCTAGCAGAAACAGGCGGACGTATACGTGCAACTAACGGTAACAACTCATATGGTGATTATGGTTCAGTTGCAGAAGGTGTTGACCCAGATGAAACTCCAACAACTGGTATAGTAGATAACAAGACACAATATAATGCTACAATAGCATCAGCTGTTACAGACCAAGACACTATTCTAACAGCAGAATTTACACATGCTGGTAATGATTACACAGAAGTAACATTTAATGTGTTTGGTCCAGGTAGTGGCGAATCAGTTATTGGTGATGAATTTAGAGACGAAGCACTAATACAAGCTCGTGTTATTGACGATCAAGTTGACGGCGATGCAGGTGGTAGTGGATACTTAACAGCAAGTAACACAGCACAGTCAGGTAACGCAACAAGTATTACACTTTCAGCTACTGACGGTAACTTAAATACTTCTTATCCTGGCATGAAGGTATTGATTGTAGGTGGCGCAGGCGCAGGCTTATATGCACTTATTGATACATATGATGCAGGTACAAAAGTTGCTACAGTAATTAAAGAATCAGACGGCACAGCAGGTTGGGATCACTTTGTTCCTGGCACACCATTTGTTTCACCAAACGCTTCATCTACATACGAGATTGAGCCAGCGGTATCATTCTCAGCACCTACAAGAAGTACACAGAATGTTGTAATTACTTCAAATATTTACGAAGACTTTGGATTCTTTGAAACATCACAACAGGTAAACAACCAAGGTGCTGATACTTATGCAGGAACAGGTAGTAACGCAACTTTTAACATTGACAGAGTTGGCGCAAAATATTATGTTGCATTAAACAGTGCTGGTAGTGGATATACAAGACTTGAAACTATTACTGTTGCAGGTACATCATTAGGTGGCACAAGCCCTGAAAATGATCTAGTTATTACATTAACAAGCATTGGTACTAGCGGAGAAGTTATTGACTTTGATTTCACTGGTATTGGTGCTAAAGGTAAATTTGTTGCACTAAGTGACGATACTTCAGCAGCCACAAGCGGAGACGTTGCAACTTGGAGTAATGTAACACTTCCACAACAATGCGATAGATTTACAACTGGACTACTTAACGATGGTAGTTCTCAATATAAGTCAAGTGCATTTGTTGCTGTTGCAACAGGATCTAGTAATGCTGTACTAAGTGAGGACTTGTCAACATTTAGTACATCAGCTCTACCAGCAGGATTAGATACTTCAACAGGAGTTGATGTACAATACGGCTATTTAGGTGCTGGATCGAACAGATTTGTAGTTATTGCCCAAAATGATACTGATATTGCTTATTCAGACAACGCAGGTACATCTTGGACACTATCAAGTGCAGCATTGCCTAATACAGGATTTACAAGTATTACTAATGGTGCAGGAAAATATGTTGCTGTAAGAACAGGTTCAAACCAAGCAGCATATTCAGTAGACGGCATTACATGGACAGCAAGCACATTACCAGCAAGTTCAAACTGGAGTAAAGTTGTTTGGGGTAACGGCAGATTTATTGCAATATCAAACAACAGTGTAAACGGTGCATATAGTTTAGATGGTATTACTTGGTATGCATTAACCATAGGCACAGAAGGCGCAGCTCTTCCAACAGATATTTGTTACGGACAAGGTATGTTTATGGTAACTAGTGCAGACACAAATAGTGTTTGTTACAGTGATTATGGATTAATTTGGTCAAACTTAACTGTTACAGCAAACGTAAGCGGCTACAAACTAGCGGCATTTGGTAACATAAACCAAGAGCCTGCCTGGTTAGCAATAGCAGACGGAACAACTACTCAAGTAGCATCAAACAAACTTGGTGCTAGAGCAAGAGGACGAGTAAACATTGCTAACGAGAAAATATTTGAAGTAAAACTAGCAGAACCAGGAAGTGGTTATGGTGGTACTCCGCCAACAATTACTATTACTGATCCAAACAACATTGACGATGTTGTATTCCAAAATAGACTCGGAAATGGTGCTTTAGGTAATCCTAGTTTTGCAGATAGAGGAACAGGCTTTAGTGCAGCAAGTATGGAAGTTGATGGACAAACATCAAATGGTAATGCAGATTTCTTACAGAACGGGTCATTTGTTGCTGTTAGACGTTTAACTGAAAGACCAGTAGCAGGATCAAATATTACGTTTGATAGTTTACCAGGACAGTACTTTAAGTTGGTAACTGTTGTTAGTTTCTTAGGAACTAACCCAGGATCACATACAGCATTCTTACAATTAAGTCCAAGTATGACTATTGCAGATGCACCAGCTGACGGCGACGGAGTAACTTCAAGAATACGTTATTCACAAGTACGTCTAACAGGACACGATTTCCTAGATGTTGGTACAGGTAGTTTTGCAGAAACAAATTATCCTGGACTACCATTACAAATACCGGTCCAAGCTCAAGAAACATATGATGTTGACGGAGGACGAGTGTTCTTTACATCAACTGACCAAGATGGTAACTTTAGGGTTGGTGACCTGTTCCAAATTGAACAGGCAACAGGTGTTGCAAACTTGAATGCTGAAGCATTTAACATTGCAGGTCTACAAGAACTTACACTAGGTGAAGTTACACTAGGTGGTAACTCAGCAAGTATTAGCGAATTTAGTACAGACCCATTCTTTACAGCAAACAGCGACAGTGTTGTGCCAACGCAACGTGCTATTAAAGCATACATTGAAGCACAAATTGGTGGCGGTGGTGCTGCATTGAACGTTAACAGTGTCACAGCTGGTGACATTTTCATAAGCTCAAACATTATAACAACGGTGTCAGGCGAGTTGATAAATATTACAGCAAACATGAACTTCACTGGTCCAGTTACAGGTTATCCTTTAGCATACCAGTACTTTTTAAGATAATGGAGAAAAAATAAAATGGCAAACGGAAGATTAGGAGCAGCGGATCTATCAGCAGCCACAAATACAACAGTTTATGAAGTCCCAGCAGACAATTTTGCTGTTGTAACTGTGAGCATTTGTAATAGAGACGCCGGCAACAGAACAATAAGACTTGCATTAGCAAGTGCAGATACTCCTACAGCAGCAGAATACATAGAGTATGATACTGAATTAGTAGGAAATGGTACACTTGAAAGATCAGGTATTGTACTTGATGCAGGTAAAAAACTTGTTGTTTATAGCAACAGTTTAAGCGTTTCGGCTGTAGTTTACGGTTTAGAAACATCAACACTATAAGAGGAATAAGACATGCGTAAGATAGGAATAGGAACAGCAGGAGATCCAGTATTAGGTAAGTCACTAATTTTGGATAATACTGTAACAACTTTGGACGCTGACGCTGACCTAATACTAGATCCTAACGGCGCAGGTGAAACCAAAGTAAACGGCCATATACAGGTCAATTCAGGATCAACACTAAAACTTGGCGATGATGACAACAGTCATTGGGTAGCTTTAAAAAGTCCTGCAAGTGTAACAAGTAACTTGACTTTTAGTTTGCCAACAAGTTATGGTTCAAATACACAGGTACTTACAACAAACGGCTCAGGTGCATTAAGTTGGACTACTCCGGGTATTAGTGTTACAAATGACGTATCCACAGGTAATAATAACAACTACTTGATGTTTACAGCAAGCACAAGTGGAACAATTACAGGCACAAGTGTAAGTGATTCAAAACTTGCATATCAACCTAGCACAGGTAACTTGTTTGTAGGTATTGTAAGTGGCGGTGAAGGTAACGGTAACAGTTTAACACTTAGAAGTACAAGTGCAGGTACAAAAGGCCAAGTTTATGTTGATGAAGGAACAGCAAGTTCTAGCACAACAACTGGAGCATTTAGAGTTGCAGGCGGCGCCGGTATTGGCGGAAACTTATACGTAGGCGGTTCGTTTACAGCAACATCTGTAACTGAAACATCGAGTATTGCATTAAAGGAAAATGTGCAACCAATTGAAAATGCACTAGAAAGTTTAACAAAACTAGTTGGTGTTGTTTATGATCGTAAAGACGGCTCAAGTAAAAACGAAGCAGGATTGATTGCAGAAGAAGTAGATAAAGTTTTACCAAACCTAGTATCAAAAGATGCAAACGGAAATGCAGAAAGTATTTCATACACAAAAATTAGTGCTTATCTAATTGAAGCAATTAAATCTTTGAAAGAAGAAATAGATAATGTAAAGCAGAAGCTGGGGTAATAAATGGCGACACTTAAAAACACTGTCATTAACGATGTTGGAGCCATAACATTACCGAAAGGTACAACGGCACAACGTCCTACAAATCCACCAAACGGTTCTATGAGATATAATACTGACTTAGGTTATACAGAAGCGTATTATAACGGATTTTGGTTTGATTTGTCAACTGGCAGGGGCCTCCCTACAAAAACAGAAAACAAGTATATATTGTTAGATGCAAGTTTGTCATCAAGTACTAATGGCACAACAGCTGCAGGTTGGACTAATATTGGGTACCAATCGGGTAGAAATTTTGAGTTCTTTGGATCTCCTACTTATACAAGTAATGGATTAAACAGTTACTGGAGATTTGACGGTAACCAAATGGCTGTGTGTGAAAACCAATGTAATGACTTACAATACAACACTGTAGAATGTGTGTTTAGAAGATTCTCAAACAGTCCAGAAGATATTTTGTATAACAAAGAAAACACATGGGAAGCAAAAACAGATAGTGCTACTTTCCAATGGGCCTGGCAAACAACTGATAGAAGTTGGTTTTGGTCAAGTACAGGTGCAATAACAGATAATCAATGGTATCATTCTGTTGTAACTTATGACGGGAACAGAGTCAGAGCTTATATTAATGGTAGATTAAGACAAGAAGATACAGGAAACTATGAAAATGGAACGTTAATACAAACGCATGCCAGCTATCCTAAAATTAATAGTAGAGGCGCCGATCGTACAACGTATTCTAATACAGGTCATCATGAAGTTGCTTATTTTGCTGTTTATGATACACCTCTAAGTGATTCGGAGCAACATCATAATTATCAATGTATGGCTGAGCGTTTTAACATACCATATATACCATATAACTAGGAACAAATTAAATGGCTATACTTAAAAGTACAATAATAAACGACATAGGTTACTTGAGCTTGCCTGTCGGATCAGAAGCACAAAGATTAGCAACTGTTGCTGGTACATTAGTATACTTTACAAGTGTAGGAAACACAAGTTGGACTGTACCGAGCGGTGTTGACAGTGTCGAAGTACTAGTTGTTGGCGGAGGCGGCGGAGGCGGCTCTGATATGGGCGGCGGCGGTGGAGCCGGCGGCGTAGTTTATGACGGGAATTATCCTACAGTACCTGGACAAAGTATTTCAATTACAATTGGAGGCGGTGGCGCAGGAGCATCAGCAGGTGTTGGTCAAGCAAGAGGTAGCAACGGCGGAAACTCAGTATTTGGTAGTATTACAGCATATGGTGGAGGCGGAGGCGCAAGTTGTCACGATAGATCAACTTCACCAGCAGGAGACGGCGCATCAGGTGGAGGCGCATCAGGTGGTGCTGTTCCTCCAAGCGGTGGTGCAAACGGAACAATTAATGATAACGGACTAATTGGTAACGGCGGCTACGGAGGTGGCTCAAGAGGTAGATCAATTTATCCAGAACAAGGACATGACGGATCGTGGGGATCAGGTTATTGGTATCCAGGCGGCGGAGGCGGCGCTGGAGAACCTGGAACTTCTTATCCAAGACCACATGGTGGTAGAGGCGCAGAAATTACAATTACCGGCGAACCAATTTTTTGGGGCGGCGGTGGCGGTGGCTCTGGATACTCTAACACAGGCGGCGACGGCGGCCTAGGTGGTGGTGGCGGTGGAGCCGTTAACAGTACATATGGTGGTGTAGGTTACAACAACGGAGCCGACGGTGGCGGAGGTGGCACTAGTACATGGGCTAACACTCCAGGCGGCAATGCAGGCGCAAACACTGGCGGTGGCGGAGGCGGTGGCGCCCACTACAATTCAAATAACTACGGTGGTAATGGCGGATCAGGTATTGTTATTGTTAGATATAATACAACTAATCCTACCCAAGAAACAGCACAAGGTGCAATGAGAATCAATACTACCACAGGTGAAGCAGAATTTTACAGTTCAGATGCTACATGGCAAAGTTTATCTATTCCGTTTAAAGAAAGAACACATATTACAACTAACTATATGTTAGGTGGTTATAAATCAAGTAGTGCATGGAATAATGTAAATAGATGTTCTATAGCAACAGACACTACTGTTAATTTAGGTGACAATTCATTAGAAAGAGCATTCAACTATCAGTCAGGTGCTTGTAGTAAAAACGTAGCATGGGTGTTTGGTGCAGGTAACGGTCACGCTGTACAATCAAACTATGTTATAGGATTTAACATGCGTACTGACCAACAGTATACAGGTACATTTGATAGAAACCTAAGTGGTAATAAGTTACAAGACGGCACTATATGGAAAGAACACTATATGGCGTGGGTATCAGGAAGTGCAGAACTTGACAGATACAACATGCTTACTGAAACACAATCAACTGTAGGCATCGGTGCACCAGGCGGATCAACAGTACAAGCATGGGGCATGAGTTGGGAAAATGAAGGAATGTTTACTAGAGATAACGATGGTACATTATTCCAATTCACTACAGAAACTTACGGTGCATGGAGCGGTACATTCCCAAGTAATCATCACCAACAAAAGTCTATGAATAGTAAATTAAACTATTGTTGGGCAGGTAACGAAGGTGGCTATGCTAGTGGTGTAAACTTCCGAAGAACAAACTGGATTACTAGAACTACAGCAAATACATACGCTAAGCCTGTTACCGGCGGTGAAGAAAACTTTACAATGGGACAAGACCATGCTTACCAGTTAGGTTGCTTTAATGGTGCGCAAAATAATGATAGTTTCCGTTGGAACTATTATACCGAGTCTGGTTTTACAGGAGGAGTTTCTATGCAGCCAAAAGGTAAAGCAGGATCTAGTTCAGGACTAGGCGCATGGAGAGATAATTAATGGCTAATTTAAAAAACACTACAATTAGTGATACTGGTCACTTAACATTACCTGGTGCAGGCGATGGAGTTCATGAATCGGGTGATATTAGGTATAACGGTAACTTTGGTAGGATAGAAGTTTTTCATGATAAAGATGGAGGCCAGTGGACTAACATGGCTATTCCTTTCCTAACAAGACAAATTATTACTACAGGATATGTTCATGGCGGGTATGCTAGTAGTGTGGTATGGGACGAAACTAACAGAGTCACATTTGCTACAGATACAACTGTTGACTTAGCAGGTAAACAAGAAAGAGGACACAACTACAAAGACAGCATGCACAACAGTGACTTGTGTTGGACTGTAGGAGGAGCAGCTAATGCTCACTGTGCAGCAAGTAACGGTATTACTTGCTACAATCATAGAACAGAAAACAATATTACAAGCGGCTACACTAGAACTCATACATGGAGTGCTAATAACATTGGTATTATACAGCAAGGTTTAACAACAGCATGGATTACAGGCGGTGGTAGTAGTCAAATTAGACGTTTTAACATGATTACTCAAACCCTTGGCTCACAATATGGAAACTCAAATACATCAGGCGGTATTTGGGGGATTCAACACGAAAATTACGGTATTTGGTGTACTAATAACCAAGGCTTTAAATGGGCAACAGAAACACCATACGGACGTAGTGCTACATCACCACAAGGTGACAAACACCAGCATGCTCTTATGTTTAAGCATGCTAATATGGTTGCTGGACGTGAAGGTAATCCAAGTTCAAACTGGAGAGAAACAAACTTTTATAGCGATACTACACAGGACGTTATTGGAACAAAAGGTTATTACGGTGGTGAAGAAAACATGGTTGTTGGACAAGATTGGGGCTATGCTATTGGCTGGTATCAAGGTTCACACGTTGTAAGTAGTGCTAAATTTACATACACTACTAGACAAAGTATTACAGGCGGAGCAAGCCTTAATGCTAAAGGAGTTAATGGACAAAGTTCAGCAACGATGTCTTGGAGGGATTAACTTGGTAAATATTCATATATTATTATCAAGGAGTTTAATATGACAAATGATGTACAAAATGTCGATCGTCGCAAGCAATATATGTCTGATCATAGATATGAGAGCACTGTTAATACAGATGTTTCAATGCTTAACGAACGCGAAAAGGGTGCAATTAGTTATGCAATTAACAAAGAATGGACTAACCCTAAGTACAAATTAAGATGGTTTGTAGGTCAAGCTCAAATTACACCATACAGTAAATTAAGACAATATCTATTAGAAATTAAATCTAAGGAAGAATCAATTGAAAACATCGAATACGAAATTGCAAAGTATGATGTAGAAGTTAGACGTTTTAAACGTATGGCTGAAGAAGCTCATGATGAACTAGATAGAGAATTAGCCAGTGTTGAAGCGTGGAATGCAGAACGTAATCATATTATGTCGAAGCGTAGATTGCAAGATTGGTATTTAGAAAGACAACACTTACTAGATCTTTTACAAGAGTTTTTAGATAGTGACGAAGCACAACTACCAGATGGTAGTGGTCGTACTTATATGGATGTTTTAAATACAGACGAAGAAGATATTTACGAAGCAGAGTATTGGACTAATAGACTAGCTAAACAAGCAGCTACAGATATGATATTCTATGGACGCATTGGTACAGGTAACATGGATGCTATCCTTAGTGTTGGACCTGAACAACAAGCAGACATACTAGCACTAACAATGAATTATAGTACACAATTACAAAATTACAATCTTCAACTACAACAAAAAGCAGAAGAAAATCTTAAATTACAATCAAAGTTTGATAATAAAGAACTACTTGCCCCGCAAGATAAATACGATGTAATAGAAAATCCAAAACCACAAACTAATGGAGGCTCTGAGGAGACAATAAATGACATATATAATGTTTGAAACAGTGCCTGGTAACGACCCTAGGCTAGTACCAGAAATTGAAATTATAGGTAGTGACTGGCATTTTAGTTTTGCTAGAATAACTGGCACTCCTATTATTGAATGGTTAAAACCTACTACGATCACAGAAGCAATGTTTCATGCAAGACATTTTACTAATGCATTAAACGGCGAAGTTGGTATTATGCGAAAAGTAGATAATCCTTCAGATATCATCCAACCAACAAGTGAAGGTGATAACGATTATGAAAAGGTTGCCTACAGACTAAATTCTGTTGATGAATCAAATGCTGTGGCACTCTTAAAGGCACAAATGTTAAATTGGGCAGAAAAT